>JAEEGL014708736.1_pt1 | contig 14623 bp, 15 predicted proteins | sample 9134231 | NCBI WGS metagenome assembly JAEEGL01 (sample SAMN16246548, study PRJNA631951) | gut metagenome | biome: gut microbiome; feature: rumen; material: fiber-attached | host: Bos | place: Iran: Karaj | collected 2018-10 | reverse complement strand
ATTTTCATTTTCGCTGGTCGGGTGCAAACCTGTTCATTCAAAAAGCACACATAGTAAAAGGGAAGGCTAACGCTCAGTTAACCCTCCCAAGTACAAATTAGTCAGTGGTCTTAGTGTATTCTGTTATGCAATATTGAGTACCATTTAGATTATACGCAGCTATTGGAACAGCAGTGATATACCAAGGTGAACTAGTATTAGCTCTATCTGCTCTCACATTATAATAGTATGTGTTATCCTCTTGGTTTTTATTTGAGTTACCATTTGTTAACAAGTCTATTTTAATAAATTTATCAACATTTGGTATAGTCTCAAAGGTAAAATTAGTCGAACCAGTTACAACCTTAGACTGTACTCTCCTATAAATAGGCTTGCCATCAATCCAAGTACCGCCAGTAGGTGTCTCTCCTAGGCTATAACTAGCACCACCAGTTTTACTGTTAACCTCATTGATAGCATCAACAACGCTTGTCTTATCAGTTGTAGTTAGCTGTGTTAAATCTCCAACATCAGTAGCTACATCTGAAGCGTCACTAATAGCCTGACTAGCATCTGTACTAGCTTGCTGTGCTGTAGTTAACGCAGTGCCAGCATCAGCAACAGCATCATCAGCCTTAGCATCTGCACTATTAGCAGTACTAAGTGCCTGCGTAGCCATGCTCTGAGCATTGACCACCTTAGTGTTAACCTTAACCACAGCATCCGTAACACTATCACCCACCGCAGATACATCTACACTACCAACTTGCGTTTCAAGAGCACCAACTCTAGTACCCAAATTAGCCAGTCCAGTCTCATCCGCAGTAATCGTCTGATGGATAGCAAGTAAGTCACTCTCATTAGCGCTAACCCTAGCTTCCAGTGCAGTCTCATTGCTCTCCAACGTACCTATCCTAGAAACCGCACTTGCAAGTCCAGTCTCAACCGCATCAATGTCACTAGCATTAGTCGCAATATCCGTACTATTCTGCGTAATCCTAGCATCAAATCCATTAACCGTAGTAGTGAGCGCACTAACATCCTCAGTTGCCTGCTGAGCCAGTGCACTAGCATCGTCAATCTGCTGTTGCCAGTCAGCAATCTGCTCAAATTCACTCTCCAGCGTACTAACTCTACCACTCAACGCAGTCGCATTAGTCTCCAACGTAGTCGCTCTATTCTCTACATTAGTCAACCTCGTATTCTGACTATCATTAACGCTCTTAATATTCGCAATATCAGTGGTATTTATAGCAACTTGCCTAACAACCTCAAGCGTACTAGCTGGGTCAAGCTCACTGAACGCATCCTTTAAGTCCTGTATGTCCTGCGTATTAGTAGCAATCTGCTGTGAGTTGATAGCAATATCTCTAGCATTACCAGCAATATTACTTTCATCCCTAGTAAGTCTCGCTTCTAATGCATCAATATCCTCAGCATTTTGCGTAATTCTCGCATCATACTGGGTCAAAGTACTCTGTACAGTCTGACAGCAATCCTCTAAATTGTCTACATCAGTCTTTAACTGAGCAATATCACTTGCATGTGTAACCAATGTAGCTTCAATAGGGTCGAATCTCTGAACAGCTTCTCGTAAATCTCCTTGCAAAGTTGCAATCTGAGTAGTATTAGCTTCTACCTTTAACTCCAGTGCATCAATTCTTGCAATCAAGTCTTCGATATTCTGTGTACTAACAGTATCAATAACCAACTCAATCTCATTCAATCTAGCACCATAGTTACTCAAAGTAGTATTAACATCACTACAGCAACCTTCCAGTGTAGTAATCCTTGTATCATATGTATTTACAAGAGTTGTCAAGTCCGTAATGCTCTGTGTGACAGTACTCTCAAAGTCACTAATGTCAGTGAGAATACTGCCAACATAAGCATCAATCTTTAGCATATCAGAGTTGTATAGAGTATACAAATAGGAAACACTATCTAAGTCACCAGCAAATTGAGTTAAGTGTAAATTAGTTGTCTCATTTAATATACTCATAGTTTATACTCCTTATGCAATAGTTCCAGTACCATTAGTAGCAATGAACATATAAATAGTTGCATTACCACTAGCAGTAACTACATCTCCAGCTGACAAATGTACACTAGCATCTGAAGCATACATAGTGGCTGCATCAGTACTATATAATGTGGTTTCATTTACCTTAATAGTACTAGTACCAGCATAGTTATCAATTCGGCAAAAGATAACAATATCTTGTTCATTATCAGCTGTATAAGTTACTGCGGTTTGTAGCGCTCCTTGTAAGTGATAAGGTGTTACACCAGTATTTCTTGTAGGTATCGGTCTAATCAAAGCCATATCAACACCCCCTTAGTTCTTAACCAGTGCGCCAACAGTGAGTGCACTTGACTGAGCTTCAAATGTCAGAACAACAGTACTAGCTGTAGTAGTAACGTTTGTAGGCGATACATTAGGGTCTGAAACAAACCAGTCAACAAGTGTTGTAGCACCGATTGTCTGCTCTGTAAATGTAAGTGTTACACTAGTTGCACCAACAGCAAGTGTACCAGTCTGCTTCTCTTCTGCAACAGCCTGTGCATCCACATAAGCCTTAATAACCCTATTCTGTACCGCATTAGTACTTGTAGAACTCATAGCAGTATCAACAGTAGAAGCTGGAATACTATCAATTCTAGCCTTCAACTCATTTACACCGCCACTAAGAGTCTGAGCTGTAGTATCAAGTACCTCACTTCCGCACTGGTTCTGCAAAGCTGTAACCTTGCCATTAACAGTATTGATACTAGCAGTATTCTGCAATACATCAGAACTCAGATTTCCAACATCTGTAACCAGCTGAGTAACAGTAGGCTGTATAGTCTCAACCACTTCCTTCGCTTCAGTTCCATTCACACTAGCGTTATAAATAGCAGTATCAATGTCACTAAAAGCACCATTCATATCTACCAGCACAGTAGGAATGTCATTCTGTGTCCACTGTGGTAACTCATAATGAGTAGTCTTATTAGTAAAACTCATAATCTAAATCTCCCTTCATATTTATGCAACTAGAAGCGTATTGCTTCTCCAATCTAACTGCCAAGCTGTAAGACCCTTTACGTCAATCTCTTCTGCACTGAGTCCAAGTCCATCAAATTCACTAGCACTAAGCGAACCAGCGAACTTCAAGTTATCAGTATTAAACTCAATAACCTTCTGAACGTCAACAACTTCGCCAGTCATAGGGTGAGCCATTTTCTCATTCTCTAACCCTAGTAAAATCCTGCCCTTGTAATCCCACTCAAGAGCTGTAAGACCTCTAGGAACATAGTCTACAAGGTAATCATCTAACTCTCCAGCTGTAAGACCAAGAGCATCAAACTCTTTAGCACGTAGTCCATGTACACTGCAATTAGCGTTATACATGTTAGTCCATGCTGTCTGTAATGAGACAAGCTGTGCACTATAGTAGTCATACAGATGTACGTTTTGAAGTTCAGGTATCATCTCTTTAACTTCTTCAATCTGTTCATCTACATAGCGTATAACTTTGTTATAGTTTAACTCTATCTCATTTTCAAAGTTTTCAATCGCAGTAGCAAGCTGGTTCTGTAGTGTATTTGTGAGAGTAGCGAACTTCTCATTCAGTGTTGTTTCCAACTCTGTAATCTTAGTATCTACTTCACGTTCTAATACAGCTACTCTAGCATCTATATCTGTTATCTTAGCATCAATAGTGCTAGTTGCTTCATCTACAGCGGTGTCTATTTTGTCATTGAGTTCTGTTTCCAGTGTATTAAAGCGATTGTTAATAGTTGTCTCAAATGTAGTATAAAGCTCATTCAAGTCACTAACAGTCTCAGCTAGTTCATCAAAGTTCTTCTGAATTACACTCAGTGCATCTTCAAAGGTATTGACCTCTTCAATAGTCTCATTTAACTTTGCGACTACCTTACAGAGTACCTCATAATATGACAAACTATCATCATACACCAGTGGTAAAACCTTCTGACAGTAAAACCTAAATTTCTGTAGTGTCATTGTACTCTCCTTTCATAGAATGGTGGTACATAGAAGTGACTAACATTCGTACATGGTGTTCATCAAACGCTCTATAAGGTTTGCACCATTCAGACCATACGGATATAATCCTTCTCTTATATTATACTACGATATTGCGATAATTTCAATATGTACTCATTTTCACTCACGTAGTACAAATTACCACAAATTAAGGAACAAACTAGCCAAGTCCTTAATGACCATCTTATCAATATTAAGGAACGTAGCTCTGTACTCTTCAAGGTACTTACTGTAACTACTAAGTCCTCTCTTACCTGCAATGTGGTCAATATACGCATCAGTATTCCTAATATTTCTCACATTATCCGCAGTACTTCTATTGTTATTTGTACCACTATCAGTATAACTGTGGTCAGTTCCACTAGTCCTGTCATTGATGGTAGCATTGGTCATATAAGTGTTACTCTGCAAATCAGTCAATGCCCCTTGTGGAGTATCACTAAACCTACTAACCACATTCTCACTAACATCTGTATCACTGCTTCCACTATCACTAGTAGTTGTATTGCTGGTACTCTCGTTATCCTCAACAGTATTACCAGTAAAACTTCCACTATGGTCAGTATAATAGTCCGTATCGTTCATAGGATTGAACTCAATCAGTTCACTATTATACAGCTTATTGTAGTAAGGCATAATCTCCTTCATTTTGTTATTCAAATGTAACTTCCATGCACCAAAGGTCTCATACCCTATCTCCCTAGTATAGTAGTGCCTAAGTATCTTCTTTTCCAGTGGCAACCTATACGCTTCATCAAAGAATGGTATATCACTATCGAATATCTTATCGTAAGCACCTTCAATTATAGCATCTACATCACTACATCCCTTGCTCTCAGATAACCCACTCTTCTCTTCACATATGAACCTAACCTCTGTAGTATATTTACTCATACTTCATACGCTCCTTCCCTTATTACTGTCTAGTTCTTACGTCAACAGCTGTGGTCTTCATGTTTTCATCTCCAGTCTGACCAGTAAGCATAAGCTCATCATCAATTTCTCTAAAGTCTTCACGATAATCTACATCAATATTCAATCCGAACATTTTATTTATCTTATCGCAAGCCTTCCTACGCATTTCCAGCCTACTGTATCTACTAGCAATTACACCACCCTGCTGTCTTGATACTTCATCTGATACCAGTCTTTCCTTCTTCTCAAAGTTCACATTACTAATTCCAAGGTAAGTCAATGCTTCATTAAAATACTGTGTCTTTAACTGGTACAGCTTGTCACTGACATAAGGTGCATTAGTCTGAAATACTTTGATACCATTTATGTCCAAGTTCTTATCAGCAAAAATGACTGGTGAGTTACCATCAAATTCTTTATAAGCATTTAACATAGTGAGCCTTTGGTCTTCATCACACTGTATCAGCACTGGCGTTTTCTGTGCACGTGCATTTACATCAATACTGCAATCTAAGTCATACAACCTCTGAGCAAACATTTTAATATCTCTTACACTATTAGTTCTCAGATAGTTGTTATAAATAATGACAGAGTTATCAATATCCAAGTCATTATTGTTGTAACCATTACTAGCATAAGCTCGTCTTCTCAAAGGTACTCTGTATACATCAAAGTTGCCATTAACAGCACACTGCAAACCAAGATAACCAAGTACTTCATCCTTGAAAAATATTGCCTGTCCGTTCTGAAAAAGTGTAAGCTCTAAATAGCGTTCATCAACTGTATCGGGAAGGTTCTTCCATTCAAACATAACCAGTGCTAACTCTGTAAGTCTGTCAATGTAGTAAGCATAGGTATGTTTCATGTTTATCAAGCTGTCACTAAAATTTGTTCTTCTTTTACCCATTTTATTCTCTCCTTATAACGCATTTGCACTTATAATACTTGTACTATAGTTACCTACTTCTGATAAGTTTCTCCAAAATGTTATTCCGTTATCCATTATCTGCTCAATTACACGCCTATCATCATTAGGAATAGCACCGCCTATCTTGCAACCTTTTGTCTTAATATAAGTAAAATGTGTTCTAGCATTGATATTAGGTGTTTGTAACTTGTTTATAGCATAACCAAACCTATCAAAGTAACTGTCAATTACGCTTGCCATTTCTGCTGATATGCACTCTTGGAAAGCTTGAAATTCCATAAAGTTCATAGCATACAATATTGAACTAGAGCCAGCACAACTCTGTTTAGCATTGATAGGTACTTCTAATTCTTTTATGATACTACCAATTACCTTTATATTTAAATCAGTTTGGTCATAGTCGGGTACAATGTTAGGTGTTTGATTAGCTTTTGTTTCATACATGGCTAAGTTTCTACTATATCCAAGTGTTGGGTTACCTTGTTTATCTAAAGATGGATACTGTGCATAAATATTAGCTAAATTACTAGCCAACTGTGAACCAGCTACAGCTCTTGCATTAGCCATCTCAGCACTATTTATACTGCTATTAAGTCCACCAGCTATACCAAGTAAGCTACCAGCGATTGACAATGTAGTAGGTAATCCATTCTGAGCAATCCATGCTCTAAAGCCATCAATAGTAAATGGTACTTGTGGAAATCCTCTAAGTGCAATTCCATCCCCATAACTTTCGCCAGTATCTCCTAAATAATTGTGTGGAAGACAGAACATTTCGGGTGGGCAAGATATGCACCCATAAACATCAAACAGAGGGTCAATATTTCCACTAGCATCTTTACTAAAGAACTCATACCTATACTCAGCTGAGTCTCCATTACCATTGTCAACTCTTATGCAATTGTATGGATAAGTAAACAGCTTATTATTTCTTGGTGTATATCCATGTATATTTTGTATAAATAGATTACCAAAATCACTATCATTTAGTTGCCATAATCTACTTTGTGGTTTATCAGCTGTACCACCATCTGTGCCATCATACGCACCATAGAAGCAGTATATACCTATAATAGTATCAATATAACCAGCTTGTGTTAATTCTTTTAACCATTCATTCAAAAGGTCTAATTCAGAACTTTTAAATTTATATAATGAATAGCCAGTAGGTATACCTTGTAATAGTGTAATTGGACTACCACCACTAGGAAGGTATTCATCTTCATTATAACCAGCAAAAACATAATAGCATTTGATATTATCGGGGTCTAATGTTTGCTCTCCTTTAGGCATAGTGCTTACACTACTACCAGTATATCTAGCACCACAAGCAACGCTCTCAGGAACTATATTAGCACCTATGCTATCATCTGTAACATGGTTACGTTCAACAAAACAAGGTTTCAATGTCCAGTCCGTAATCCAGTTCTGAATAGGGTCTAACCTATATGTTATCTCAGTAGTAGCATTATTTACGTACTCACAGTGGTCTATAAAAGCGTACCACCATTTTGTACCGTAGCTTGTATTCTGAAACATCATATAGTTGCAACCATATACACTATTATAAGGAACTTGTAGTCTGCACTTATTTCTACCTACACGCTGATAACTTTGTGCTGTAAATTCATACTTGGTGTAGTTCCTAAATGCTGTTGCTTGACCACTCTTAGTTGTGAACAGTGCTGTGTCTGTATAAGTGCTATCCAGTGGTACATTCTCTAACAATATTATTGTACTATTTGGTGCAACATACATAACTAATTCTCCTTTACAAAAAGGGTACACAGCCTAAACCATGTACCCTTATAATCATTTAACCACTACCCCTTATTATCTAGCCAGTGTGACTGTTGTACCCTGAGCTGTAGCCTTTGTAACCACAGTGCCAGCAGTATAAGTTGTACCCTGTAACTTAGCAACAAGAGTAATCTCTGTACCTTCATCTGTGCTAGGTATTCTTACAGCACCAAACTTATCTACAGCAATTCCAGCTGTTGTAAGAGCTTCAGTCTGAACGAACTCTACCTGCATATTTACAAGTGAAGCTGTTGAGTCATCAACTTCAAGAGTAAATGCTGTACCTTCCTTACCAACTGACTTAGTAGCAATAGTTACATCAATTGAAGCTGGAAGAGTGATAGTACCAGCACTTGATACTACGTCAATAGCGTTAGCAAATGGGGATGAACTGATAGTCTTACGGATGTTCAAGAAGTAGTTCCAGTACATACCACTTGCTACATATGTCTCAGTCATCTTGATAAGGTTGTCATACACCTGAAACCATTCATCATCAACGATGAAAGCCTGTACATTAGCCATGAGTGCTAATTCTGCACTTGTAACCTCTTCAATTTGGTCACTGTTCTCGATAATTTCTGAGAACCTATCATTGTCAAAGGTTGTCCAATCATCAATCAAGTGTCTGTGACCCATGAACGTTACCTTATCCATGTTGAAAGCAGAAGCAAGTACATCAACATCCAGTGTTGCATCATCATCTGCTGAGATAAAGATATGCTGACTGTTCTTAGGTGTAACTGTGTGAACACCACTCATGTTATACTTTGTACCCATGAATGTGAGCTGGTTTGAAATAGACTTAACCTTCTTAACGAATGTCTTATCTATGTCAGTAGTTCCGCTTGATACTGGGTAAACCATACCATGTGTGATACCCTTGATAATCATATACTTGAAGAGTAAGAACTCGTCATACTCAGCTGATGTATATACTGCATCAATGATACGTGAAATAAGGCCACGCACACCATTCTCTCCAGTGAAGGCAAGTCTAAAGTCTTCATCCTGAATAGTGATAGGGTACTGTACGTTGTAGTTCATGATGTGGAAGGCTGTACGTACATCGGGAATAGTACGCTTGAACTCTCTAGCACCAGCTTTTTCTGCTGAGAACTCTCTAGCCTTTGACAGATTTACGTACACTTCTTCAACTGTCTCGCCAAACTCAAGATAACCCTTTTTCAGTCCAGCATAAGGGTTATTGAAGAGTGCTGATTTAACAACTACAAGTGCAATTCTGTTCATAAGAGCTGATAAAAACTGGTTCGCCATTGCTGGATAACCATAGAGCACTTCTCCTACCTTTGGAATGTCCTGTGTTGTTGCTACTGTTGGAACTAATGACTGATATTCTGCTGACGCATTAGCACGAATAGTATTTAGAATATCTATTGTGCTTGCCTGCAACTCAGTTACTGCTATACGTTTAGGCATAATTATTTGTCTCCTTCTTTAAATAAATCATCATAGGTTTTTGGTTGCGGTGGAGTATCATCGTCATCATCTTCATCACCAGCATTTCCACCTAGGTCTGAGTTAGGTTTCTCCTCACCAGCGAAAAATCTTGACTTATATTTTTCTCTCCACATTTTATCATTATCCTCGAACTTCTGCTTCCAGTCTTCTTGACCAGTAGCTTTACCTTCTAGGTCTGTCAGTGTGTCAGACACATCTTCTATAAAAGATAGTGTTTCATCTGACGTATCTTCACTGAATTTATTTTTAATCTGTTCGAGAATTTCTGCTTTAGTTTTAATCATATTGGTCTCCTTCTTAGCATCATATATAATGGCATCTTTTTACTTCTTGATGGTGGAACTGGTGGAGTAGGTTGTGTACCACTAAAAGCTACAGTTATCATTACATTATCATTTACCATAGGAAATGTCTGTGTACCAGTTTGAAATGATATTGCTATTGAATAACCAGTTGAAATCTCACGTGCTTCTAATGTAAGAAGAGTTTCACCACTTGCTGGTGTTACAGTTAAGGTTATTGTATCTCCTTGTTTTGCTAATCTAGGTGAAACTGTTACACTGCCATTACCACTTTTTGTTATATAGATATTGTGATAATCTTGTCCACTAAATACGCTATCCCAGTGTTGAGCATATGTTGTTCTTGCGTTTGACCATGTTCCACGTTCTCTGTTTCTAAAATATGCCTTTGTTAAATATTCTACATCAGCTGTACTAACCTTAAACTCGCTATAACTCATAGGATATGCTGTTGTAGGTATCCATCCACTCGCATCATCAGTGTTAATAAATACTAACTGTCTATCTCCATTATCCCAGTCATAATCTCCGTACTTACTATAACACCATGCCCATAAAGTATTTTCCTCAACTACTGTAGCACTTGTGTTAGTCCATTGTATCAATCCATATCCCTTCTTAGGTGGATAAGTTGATACCCATCCTTCGACACACCCTGGGTTAATAGTACTCTCAGCTTGCATGTTACCAAGTAGTGCGCATATTGCATTGTGTGACCATCCATAAGCTGTTAACTGATTATATATCAAGGTTGCGTTTTCAGTTTGTTCAATTCCGTATGTAGTTAGTGGCGAATTTGATGTAGTCCATGCCATTACTTATTTACCTTACAATATGCGTTCCATTGTTTTACATTACCATTAAAAATATCTAGGTCAATAGGGTTGTTAGTGTATTGCCACAATGCGTAGTAAGGATATACACCAGTATTTGGTTTTGTAATTGCACTGTTCCACTGAGCAACCCATAGACCATAGTTATTATCAAGAATAGGTTTAAGTCGCTTACACTCACTTGCCTGTATATAGATTACTGGACGCACCCCAGTCATGTCATACACAGAGTTGAGCCAATTTAGCGCCCATGTGATGTCATATTTAAGAGCTGTCTGTTCCCAGTCTAGGGCAAATATAGCGTTTCCAGCATACTTACCTACTTGATTTACAAAGTGTTTAGCTTCTTCTAATGAAGAGTTATTCTCAGGTCTAGCATAATGGTAAAAACCATATAGCTTATTATTTGACAAAACGTGTGCTAAATGAGAGCGCCAGCGTGGGTCAACATATGATTTACCTTCTGTAGCTTTCATTATGTAAAAATCATATTTGTGATAGTTTGTTAAGATAGTACTATTATAATGAGAAATATCACAACCATATAACATTAAAATATATCTCCTATCTTCTTATCTTGGTTGTACTTATGAAGGTTTTCATTTTTAGCTTTCCATAAGTAGAAACCAGCAACAACCATTGCGAACTCAAATGATTTTTCGATTAGTGTAACCAGTGGAGTAGCATCATGTAATATGACAGACAGAACAAGAGTGCATATGGTAACACAAACAACTAATAACATTGTTGCATTTAATAGCTTTTTAGTTGTGCACTTATCTCTAAATTTACGTACCATGACTACTACCCCATTGTTTACATTGGTTTGCACAGTTTTATCTGAGTTTCCTCATATATAATTATACGCTAAAGTATTGTATTTTGTCAATAAATATGCTATTATTAGTAGGAAGGGAGTAAGGTTAGTTATGGAAAGTGTATTCTATGATGGTACTAAACTACTGTCACTATTAGACCTAGAAGGTAATAAACCTGAGATATACATGTGCACTACCAATAGAACTGGTGGTAAGACAACCTATTTCAACAGATTACTGGTAAATAGGTGGTTTAATAAGAGAGAAAAATTCTGCTTGATTTATAGGTTCAATTATGAGTTGGATGATATAGCAGATAAGTTCTTTAAGGATATTCAAGGATTATTCTTTCCTAATGCATTTATGGAAGCTAAGAAAATGGCTAAGGGTATTTACTGCGAACTGTATATAAATGAAGAGTTATGCGGTTATGCTGTTGCACTTAATAATGCTGATACTTTGAAACGTTATTCCCATTTATTTAGTGACGTATCTACTATGCTATTTGACGAGTTTCAAAGTGAGACAAACCATTATTGTGCTGATGAAATTACTAAGTTCCGTTCTATCCATACATCATTTGCACGTGGTCAAGGTAAACAGTATAGATACTTACCAGTGATAATGATAAGCAATCCAGTGTCTATTATAAATCCATATTATGTTAAGATGGGTATAAGTGCTAGATTGAAAAAAGAAACCAAGTTCCTAAGGGGCAAAGGTTTTGTGCTGGAACAAGGTTACAATGAGACAGCTTCACTTGCACAGCAAGAAGGTGGTTTCAATAAAGCGTTTGGCGATGATGAATACAATGCTTATTCACAGCAAGGTGTATATCTTAATGATAACTTGGCATTTATAGAAAAACCAAAAGGCAGAAGCAGATATTTAGCAACTATTAAATATGATGGTACTGAGTTTGGTATCAGAGAATTTGCTGATGAAGGTGTAATCTATTGTGACAATAAGCCTGACACTACGTACCCATTTAAGATAAGCATTACAACAGAAGACCATAATATCAATTATGTAATGCTCAAGAGAAATGATTTACTATTTGAGAATTTCAGATATTATTTTAACAAGGGATGTTTTAGGTTTCAAGATTTAAGAGCAAAAGAAGCACTTATGACAGCCATATCATATTAGTATCTACTGGTGAATTTCATAAGTAGGGTAAGTGGAACACACAGTTTAAATGTACTGCCACGCTCTATCGACTTTGTGTAATCGGCTTATGTTTTCACTAGTTCAAAGATATATTATAAAAGAGTAGGTAACAACTGTAATGGTTGCCCTACTCTTTTTATTTGTACTAATTGCAATTAAAACAAATGATTATCCGAATATTAACAATAGTGCATATAATAGTACACATAATGTTAATCCGATTATTGTACATATACCTATTGCCATGTTATCTCATTGTGTAGTATCTATCTACCAACACTGTACCTCCTTTTATCTGAACTGGAACTAATTTTCCGGGAACTTGTAAGCCAATTTTAAAGTCAGCTAATGTTCTATGAATTTGATTACCTTTTGTATCATATAGAAACCTTATTTGGTCAGCATTATACGTTTCACGTTCTTTATCTGATATTTCTGTTTCGTCCATACTACGTTCAAATAGGTCTTTACATTTCTTAGGCATACCAGCACACTTAATTTCATAATGTGGTACTTCTACTGGTTCAAGATTTTCATGTGTTATGTGTTCAATGTATGTCTTCTGTCTAGCAAAAATAGCAACATCCCAACAGCTCTCTAGTTTCCAGCAACAGAAGTTCTTGTCATGCACTTTTATTCCTACCATTTCACTTGGTTGTAGGTCACAGTGTATACTATCTGTGTCTGCATATATGAACCCAGGCTTGTCAACACCATGGTAATTGGCTTGAGCTGCACGTATGGTAAAGTTTCTTGCATAACTGGTAATAGCAGAGCCAATCGCTATGTAGCCAGCTGTTTTGTTATACTCTTCAACTTCAATATAGCCAATTGAGCCATCATCTTTAATGTAAGCATGTTTGAATGAACTATCTTTATTACTTGCCATTTTTCCATACAAATTATTTAAGAATAGTTTTGCTAATGTACGTAATGCTCCTTTGCTTTCCAGTTTAATCTTTTTGTACTTATCTATGTACTGGTCAAACAATCCTATTTCACTATAGAAGTAACACCCATCTAATATCTCAAAGTCTACAAGGTCATAGTGCTCTTGAAGTAAGATATAGTCAGTCATAGTGAGTGTCAGTTCTACTCTTGTATCGTGAATGTTTCCATCAAGGTCTAAGTACCATGTTTCATACTTACCAGTCTTTTTGTTATAAATATCTGATGACTCCAGCATTTCAGTAGACTTGTATAAGAATGAACCCTTAATTTGTATAAATGGTAACTTGTTTGGCTTGATGTAGAAACGTGTTTTTATACGTACAAAATAGTACTTATTTGGTGCAATAGCTTCATCGGGTATAAAGTTACCCTTCCAAAACTTAGGCAGTCCAACTGGATAACGATTGCCACTCTCACTGTGCATCATTGAAGGGTACAAGGAATTTACATCACCAGTAGTACCTAGTTTGTATATTTTGTTTTCTTTACCTTTAACTAGATAACACCATCCACCTTTGTATGAACGTTTGATATAATCTCCTGCTGTTGGATAGTCATACATTTGGTCAAGTGGTATGTCATATAGGTCAGGAAAGAAGTTGTTATAGTCTGTCTTATCATAACAGCGTTTAAATTCTTTTAGACAACACGCACCTATGGTAAGCTCTGTGTGTCCTTGTTCGTACATTATTTCTAGTGCTTCTTTTACAACTAGAACGTCATTAGCTATATATTCTTTTTCTTTAGGAGTTATCTCACAACCAGCATATCTGAACCCCTTGTATTCCATATCTAGTTTTCGGTGTTTGGTTTTAAATGCGTCACCTATTTCTCTTACACTAAATGGTAACAATTTTAAACTATCACGTAGTTCAATTATATGGTCATTCATTTTGATAGTAACTGTGTACCATTGCCCCATATGTGAGATAGAATATTTGAACTGGTTATTTTGCATTTCCTTATTCTTTAACCACTCAACTAGTTCGAGGTTTTCACTGGATAAATGACGTAAGGCTTCTGTGAAACCACGATTAAAGAGAAAAGGTAGCCAAAATGAACCATCAAATTTGAGATTGTGATAATAAACTACAGCGTTACAGTTGAGACTAAATAAGAAGTCAAACGTTTCATCAATTGAGTGCATAATAGCAACAGTTTCTGTGTTCATTTCTACGATTGCACTTGCCCACACTTCTGTGTACGTCTGACCTTCATATACTGTGGTCTCAAAGTCTGCTACGAATGTACGCTTATTCGTAATCTATATCCTCTGCTTCATCTTCATCATATTGAGACATGTTGTACATATCTTCTGCTGTCAATGGACGAGTCAGTAGTAAATCAAATGCCTTTGCGTATGAATGAGAACGTCTAGGGTCTCTGTACTGATT
>JAEEGL014202992.1_pt1 | contig 14623 bp, 11 predicted proteins | sample 9134231 | NCBI WGS metagenome assembly JAEEGL01 (sample SAMN16246548, study PRJNA631951) | gut metagenome | biome: gut microbiome; feature: rumen; material: fiber-attached | host: Bos | place: Iran: Karaj | collected 2018-10 | reverse complement strand
TTGCCGCGTTCGTGCGCATCCGCGCAGACTGAGCTGACCAGCGCTTTTCCGTAACCGTGCCCGCGGTGCTTCGCGTCCGTCACCACGTTGGTGATATAGGCCAGCCTGTCGCCCTGCTCGGTAATCCGAAGCGGCGCAACGGTTGTCCTGTTTATGCACCAACCGTACGCAAGCGGGCTTTCGCAGAACCGTTGACCGGCGGCGAGGCGCTCGCTTTCGGGGATCGGTTCGCGCGCCTGTTCGCCGAGCTGGGCAAGGATCTCGCCGCAGACGGCGGGATCGAGCTTTGACGCATGTACGCGCGCGCCGTCGGCGGTAAAAACGTTCGGCTTTTCACAGAGATACGCGGTCAGCGGCAGGCGGCGCTGCGTCGGAAACGGCAGCGCAAGCTCCAGATAGCGGACGAGCGACGAACGCCCGATCACGCCCGCAAGGTTCCCGGCTTCCCTGAGCACGCAAAGCGAGGCGGCAAGCTCGCAAAGCGTTTCGTCGGATATGCCCCTGCGCGTGTAGATCCACGCGGGCCAGCCCGGTCCGGTGCGCGCAAACAGCAGATCCTTCCCGTCGGACAGGCACAGGACCTCCGGCGCGTCAAGTAGCTGCCGCAGCTTTTTGAAGGTGATCTCCTCGGCGTCGTTCGAAAACGGAAACGCATTGGCTTTCTCCGCCGAAATGTGCCGGATCATCCGTCCGCCTCCCTTCTCCGCGCCGCTGCAATCGGTTTTTGCACGGCTTACTCCTTCTTTGTGATTGAAAAATACCGCGTCGGGATATGGCAGTAGCCGCCCGGGTTTTTGTCGAGATACTTCTGGTGATACTCCTCCGCAGAGAAGAAGTTTTGAATCGGCAGCTTTTCCACCGCAAGCGGCGCGCCGACCTTTTCGGAGACCTCCCTAAAGATTGCGTCGATCTCATTTAGCTGCGCTTCGTCCGTATAGTAGACGCCGGTGCGGTACTGCACGCCCGCGTCCATGCCCTGCCGGTTGACCGACAGCGGATCGATCACCATGAAATAATACCGCAGCAGTTCCGAAAGCGACAGGACCGTTTCGTCATAGTCGATGCGCACCGTCTCGGCGTGTCCGGAATTGTTGCACACGTCGCGATAGTTCGGCGCCTTGTCCGGACCGTTCGCGTAGCCGACCTCGGTTTTCAGAACGCCGGGGAACTGGTCCAGAAACTTCTGCATCCCCCAGAAACAGCCGCCCGCCAGATAGATCGTTTTCATACGGTTTCCCTCCAATTCACTTTTGTTTTCGGGCATTTTTCGCGGATGTGTGCGCGAAAGCCCGCGCCGTCGACCGTCAGCGTCCGTTTTTCGACCGGAAACACCTGCTTTTCCTTCGTCCACAAAAGAAAGAGATCGTCCGTCTCCGTGATCCGTCTGATCACGGGATACCCGAGGTGCAGGCCGTTCCGTTCGTCGTCGCTGCGGATCACGACCTCGTCCTCAAAGAACGTCGTCGTGACCGAAGGAACCGTCGGATGCGTCTCCAGAAGCTGCCGCATTCTGCGCTTTGCGTTCCGCCGCGGCGCGGTCAGCACCGTGACAAAGAGGAACACAAACAACAGCAGCAGCGTCGCCGACACACACATCGAAACGATGGCGTGGGGCATATCAAAGGCGAAGAGCTTCACCAGCTGAATGCCGATCCGCACCAGCAGATAGGCGAACAGCGCGCCGTAGAGAATGCTCAGCAGGACGATCCGCCGGTGCGACCGGCGCGCGCGGAATGCCTGCAGCTCCGTCTGAAACGACGGGGTATAGATGCTTTGCGCCAGAACGGGTTTCAAATCGGTTTCCATTTCGGCTCCTTTCAGGCATCCATCTGCGCAAAACGCGCGCACAGATGCAGCAGAATTTCGACATTTTTCTCCATCGACGGGATCGGGACGTATTCGAACCGCCCGTGCGCGTTCTCATAGCCCGCCGAGAGATTCGGACACGGCAGCCCGCGCTGGGAAAGCGCCGAGCCGTCCGTGCCGCCGCGGAACGCGATCGACTGCGGTTCTAAACCTGCCTCGCGGATCGCCGCGCAGAGGTGCTCGATCAGATACGGATGCCGATCGACGACCTCCTTCATGCTGCGGTAGGTCTCGTCGATCGAAAGCGAAGCGTGTTCGCCGTACTGCGCGTTGATCGCGTCGGTGCATTTCTTGAGGTACGCCTCGCGGATCTCGAACTGCGTGCGGTCGTGATCGCGGATGATCAGCTCCGCCTCCGCATGTTCGCACGCGCCGCGCACCGACAGCACATGGAAGAAGCCCTCGCGCCCCTCGGTGTACTGCGGTTTCTCAAAGCGCGGCAGCATCGAGAGCCACTCGGTCAGCAGATCGCAGGCGTTGATCATGATGCCCTTTGCGGTGCCGGTGTGCACGCTGCGGCCGGAAAACGTGACCTTCGCGTGCGACGCATGGAACGTCTCGTCCTCGTAAAAGCCGAGGTAATCGCCGTCGAGCGTATAGGCGACCTTCGCGCCGAAGCGGTCGAGATCGAGATCCTTCGCAAGCCCGCCGACCTCCTCGTCCGGCGTGAACGCGAGCGCGACCGGTCCGTGTCCGATCTCCGGATGCTTCAGAAGATGCTCCGCAAAGGTCATCACCGAAGCGATCGCCGCCTTGTCGTCGCCGCCCAGAAGCGTCGTGCCGTCGGTCAGGATCAGATCCTGCCCGATGTAGTTCAAGAGATTCGGGAAATCCTTCGGCGACATGACGATACCCTTCTCCGCATTCAGCAGAATATCGCCGCCGTCGTAATGTTCCAGCACCCACGGCCTGACGTTCGTGCCCGACGCATCCGGCGCGGTGTCCATGTGCGTCACCAGCCCGAACGCTCTGCCGCCCGGCTGATTGGCGGGCAGCATTCCGTAGACGACGCAGTTCTGTTCGTCGAGCCAGACGTCGCCCGCCCCGATGTGCAAAAGCTCGTCATACAGCTCACGCGCCAGATCAAACTGCTTTGCGGTCGTCGGCGTCGTGCCGCTCTTCGGATCGGACTGCGTATCGATCTTTGCGTAGCGGATCAACCGCTCCCTCACCTGCTCATAAAACGGCGTATGTTCCATCCCGTTGCCTCCTGCGTTTCTTTTCTCTATCATACACGCCCGCGCGCGCGGATGCAAGGGTTTTTGCGCGCGGTTGCTTTTGCAAAGAAGCTATGGTATACTGTTATTTGTGGAAATATCCGCGACCCCTCCTCCGAAGCGAGGTGGGGAATCGGACGGTACGAAAGGAACGGATATGTTTTTGATCGTGGGGCTCGGCAATCCCGGGCTGAGTTATGCAAAGACGCGGCACAACGCGGGCTTTCAGGCGCTGGACGTGCTGGCGAAGCGCCTGAACGTGCGCGTCAAGACGAAGGGCTTTTCGGCGCTGTACGGCGAGGGACGCATCGACGGCGAGCGCGTGGTGCTCGTGAAGCCGCAGACCTATATGAACAACTCCGGCGAGGCGGTGCAGGCGATCCTGCATTTCTATAAACTGGAGCCGGAACGGCTGATCGTCCTCTATGACGACATCGATCTGCCCCTCGGCAGCCTGCGCATCCGCGCGAACGGCTCGGCGGGCACGCACAACGGGATGCGCTCGATCATCAACTGCATCCATGCCGAAAACTTTGCCCGCATCCGCATCGGCGTCGGCAAGGATGAAAGCCTTTTGCTGCGCGATTTTGTATTGAAGCGCCCCTCGAAGGCGGAGCAGGGCGAGCTCAACGAGGTCTTTGCGCACGCCGCCGACGCCGCGATCCTGATCGTGCAGGGCGAGCTCAACGAAGCGCAGATGAAATACAACAAGAAGCACGAGAAAAACGCATCCGTTTCGATCGACGGACGCAAGACGGAGGAATAGCATGGTGCATATTTGCACCATATGAAGCGTATGAAGGAGCTGCTGCGGGCGGTCGCAAACGACGCCGCCTATCGACAACTGGATACGGCGCTCCGTGACGGCGGCGGGACGGTCGCCGTTTTCGGGCTGCCCGAAGCGCACCGCGCGCCGGTCAACGCCGCGCTTTCTCTGGATCGCACGGTCGTCTGGGTGCTGCCGACGCCCGCCGAAGCGCTGCGTCTTTTCGAGCAGCAACGGGCATTTCGCCCCGATACGCAGCTGTTTTTGCCGCGCGAGCTGCCGCTTGTCCATCTTGAGGCCGTCTCGAGCGAGCGCCGCGCGCAGCGACTTGCGGTGCTCTCGCGGCTTGCGCTGAACAGCAATACGCTGATCATCACCTGCGCCGAAGCGCTGATGGAGCGTCTCTCGCCACATGAGACATTTTTGTCGCAGATCGTCGCGGTACACACCGGCGATACGGTCGATCCGCGCGAGCTGCTGGCGCGGCTGATCGCATCCGGCTACGAGCGCACGGAGCAGATCGAAGGTCCCGGACAGTGCACGCTGCGCGGCGACATCCTGGACGTTTTTCCGCCGCAGTCGGAGGTCCCGTGCCGCATCGAGTTTTTCGGCGACGACGTGGACCAGATGCGCCTGTTCGACCCCTTGACGCAGCGCAGCGTCGCGCAGACGCAGGCTGTGATCCTGCCGCCCGCGTTCGAGACCCCGCAGACAAAGGAGGCGATGGCGCGGGCTTTGCGGCTTTTGAAACAGGCGCAGGGCTTTGACGCGCAGCGCGAGGCGTGGAAGGAGGGGCGGCCGTGCGTGTGCGCGGACGTGCTCGTTCCGCTGCTCTATCCGGTGACGGAAACGCTCCTCGACTATCTGCCCGCAAATCACGCGCTGATCCTGAACGACCCCGCCCGCATCGCGGACGAGGCGCGCGCCGCCGAGCTCGTCTTTTCGGAGACGGTCGCCGCAACGCTCGAACGCGGCGAGGGGCATCCGTCGCAGGGAAAGCTGCTGCTCCCCGCCGATGCGCTGATGCGGCAGCTCGACACGAGCAGGACCGCCGCATACTATGCGCTGTTCCGCCCGTATCCGAATTTCAAGCACCGGACGCGCGTCGGCTTTACCGCCGAGGCGGCGCCCGCCTATCTCAACGACGCCCGGCAGTTTCAGACCGAGCTCAAGCGCCTTCTGCATGCGCGCGAGGCGGTGCTCCTATACGTCGGCGATGCGCAGCAGCGGCTTTTGGATCTTTTGAACGAAGCGGAGCTGAACATCGCGTCCGCGGATGCGCTGACGCGGCCGCCGGTGCGCGGCGAAGCGCTGGTCGTGCGCGAATCGCTGCCGCAGGGCTTTGTGTTCCCCGAGATCCATCTCTGTGTTCTGACCGCGCAGGAGCTGTTCGGCAAGAAGCCCGCGGCGCATACGCGGAAGAAAAACGGCGTGCTGCGCTATACCGACCTTGCCGTCGGGGATTACGTCGTGCACGAGGCGCACGGCATCGGGCGGTTTATGGGCGTCGAACAGCTGACGGTGCAGAACGCGACGAAGGATTATCTGCTGTTCGCCTATCGCGGCGACGACAAGCTCTATATCCCGACCGATCAGCTGGACCGCATTCAGAAATACGTCGGCGCGGACGCGGACGTGCCGCCGCAGCTCAGTAAGCTCGGCGGCGCTGAGTGGCAGAACCGCGTGCAGAAGGCGCGCGAAGGCGCGAAGAAGCTCGCGGTCGACCTTGCGAAGCTCTATGCGGCGCGCAGCTCCAACAGCGGCTTTGCCTTCTCGAAGGATTCCGCGTGGCAAAAGAGGCTCGAGGACGCTTTCCCCTATGAGGAGACGCCGGATCAGGCGCAGGCGATCCGCGAGGTCAAGGCGGATATGGAAGCGCCGCGCCCGATGGACCGGCTTTTGTGCGGCGACGTCGGCTACGGCAAGACCGAGGTTGCGATGCGCGCGGCGTTCAAGGCGGCGCAGGACAGCAAGCAGACCGCGTTCCTCGTCCCGACGACGATCCTTGCGCAGCAGCACTACCATACGCTGCTGCAGCGCTTTTCGGAATTTCCGGTACACGTGGCGTGTCTTTCGCGGTTTCAGTCGCCCAAGGAATGCGCCGAGGTCAAAAAGCGGCTTGCGTCCGGCGAGATCGACGTCGTCGTCGGCACGCACGCGCTGCTTGCGAAGTCCGTACACTTCAAGAATCTGGGGCTTCTCATCATCGACGAGGAGCACCGCTTCGGCGTGAACCACAAGGAGCAGATCAAGGCGCTGCGCAACGAGATCGACGTGCTGACGCTGACCGCGACGCCGATCCCGCGGACGCTGAACCTCTCGATGACCGGCATCCGTGACATCTCCACGATCGAAACGCCGCCGGAGAACCGTTTCCCGGTGCAGACGTTCGTGATGGAATACGACGATGCGTTCGTCGCCGCAGCGCTCGGCCGCGAGCTTGCCCGCGGCGGACAGGCGTTCGTCGTGTCGAACCGCGTGCTGACGATGGGGTCGACGCTCGAACATCTCAAGGCGCTGATGCCCGAAGCGCGCATTGCGATGGCGCACGGGCAGATGCCGGAAGCGCTGCTGGAGCAGACGATGATGGCGTTTCTGAATCACGAGATCGACGTCCTTCTTTGCTCGACGATCATCGAAAGCGGCGTCGACATTCCGAACGCAAACACGCTGATCGTGCTCGAAGCGGACAAGCTGGGGCTTGCGCAGCTCTATCAGCTGCGCGGCAGAGTCGGGCGCTCGACGCGCATGGCGTATGCGTACTTCACGGTGCCGCAGGCGCGCGAGGTCTCGGAAACGGCGCAGAAGCGGCTCCTGGCGATCCGCGAATTCACACAGTTCGGCGCGGGCTTCCGCCTTGCGATGCGCGACCTCGAGATCCGCGGCGCGGGCTCGCTTTTAGGCGCCGAGCAGCACGGGCATATCGCGGACGTCGGCTATGAATTCTACTGCAAGATGATGCGCTCCGCAGTCGCTGAGGCGAAGGGCGAAACGGTCGAGCCCGAGATCGAAACGACGGTCGACGCGCCGATCGACGCCTACGTGCCGAAGACGTTCCTGCCGTCCGAGCTGCACCGCCTTGCGATGTACAAGCGGATCGCGCAGATCGGCGACAGCGACGCATACGCCGACCTTCTGGACGAGTTCAACGACCGTTACGGCGATCTTCCGGAGCCGGTCATGACGCTGATGCAGCTTGCGCTGATCCGCGCCTATGCAAGACGCGCGGGCATCGCGACGGTGACGGTGCGCGAGGGAAAGGTCACGATGGGCTACGACGCTTCGGCGCATCCGGACGGTATGCAGCTTCTGGCCGTGCTCTCCTCCGAGCCGAACCTCCGGCTTCTGGCAAGCGAGCCGCCCGCGATCGAGTGGATCGACAAAAAACGCTCCGTTTCCGATTTTGTCAAAAATCTGCCACAATTATTTTACAGACTCATGCATTGCTAACCCGGCCAAAACAGGGTATAATGAGACGATTATTCGGAAAGGAACCTGATTTACCGATATGAAGCAAATCACAAAACTCTCGGCGCTGCTGCTGGCCGCCGTTATGATCCTGTCCTTCGCGGGCTGTCTGGTGCCGGAGAACAAAACGGCCGACAATACCGCTGCGCCGGAAGCGGGCGCGACCTCCGCGGCGACGGTCGATACCTCGGGCTACGATCCCGAAGCCGTTGCCGTCGAGCTCGGCGATATCAAAATCACCGCGGGCGAGATCGAAAGCTCGTTCTCCTACTATGTGAGCATGCTCGAAAGCTATTACGGCATTTCGATCACGGACGACGCATCGATCGCCGAATACCGCGAGATGGCGATCAGCGATCTGATCAGCTACTATATGCCGAGCTGGAAAGCGAGCGAGATGGGCATTCGCCTGACTGCGGAGGAGGAAGGCGAGATCGAGAAGGAAGCCGTCAGGCAGATCGAAGAACTGCGCGCGGGTTTTCTCTGTGAATACGCCTACTACTACGGCGGCGCGGCGGAGATCTATGAGGATGTTTCGCTGCTGAGCGAGGAGGAGCTTGCGGGCGCGATGGAACAGATCAACGCGGAGCTGACCGAATACTATCACCCCGGCTATACGCTCGAGGATTACCTTGCGGAACAGCAGAAGAACATCGTCGACGACGCGCGCAGCACGAAGCTCACGGAGAAGCTGCGCGAGGCGAGTCAGGACGAGCTGACCGTGACCGACGAACAGATCACCGAATGGTACGAAGCCGCGCTGGAGAAGCAGAAGGCGTCGTATGACGAAGAGCCCTCGCTGTTCCGTGAAGCGGAAGAACTGCTGAAGGATAACCCGAAAGCCGTTCCGAACCTCTATGTGCCGGAAGGACTCGTGCGCGTACAGATGATCATGATCGCGCCGAAGGAGGAGCGGGACCTCAAGATCGAGACGAACCGTTCCGAAATGGCGGCGCTTGAAGCGGAATACGGCAAGCTCGCACTGAACGGCGAGGATACGGCGCGTCAGGCGGAGATCCTTGCGCGCTATGCGGAATTGAAGGCGGAAAACGATACGCTGGAAGAAGAATTCATGGGCGAGACCCGCACGAAGATCAACAAGGCGTATGAAGCGCTCGAGGAGGAGACGCCGTTCGAGGACGTCATGAAGCAGTACAACGACGACGGCGCGCAGATCGAGACGGTGCTCTGCCCCGGCGACGAGGTGTACGGTGAGCTGTACGAATACGCCGCGGAGCTTCTGATCGGGACCTATTCCGAGCCGATCCTGATCGACGGCACGTACTACATCGTAAAGTCGATCGAAAAGCCCGAAGCGGGCGTGATCGACCGGGCGCTGATCGAAGATGCGCTGCGTCTCGCGGCGATCGATGATCTTACGGATGCACAGTGGGACGAGATTTTCCAGGCGTGGCATACCGAAGCCGAAACGACGGCGATCCGTCACGAGGAGACCTATGCCGCGATCGGCTATCTGAATTAACGGGAAACACGGGGAGACGGCGTCTCCCCTTTCATCAATTCATAAGGAGGAAACGACGATGTATTGTACCAAATGCGGAAAACAGCTGCCCGACGACGCCGCGTTCTGCGACGCCTGCGGCGCGCGCTTTGCCCCCGAACCCGAACAGCCGGAACTGCAGTTCGACCCGCCGAAGGCCAAGACCGAACCGAAACAGCCGGAGGTGTCCAACGCCTTCCGCAAATGGGTCAAGGAACAGGGACTGTTCTGCCTGATCGCAAAGGCGGTCGCCGTCACCGTGATGGTGTTCTATCTGCTGGTTGCGATCGTTCACATGATCTCGCTTGCCATCGCGCACTATCCGGGCGGCTCGATCTTCGCCCAGTTCTTCGCGGAGCTTCTACAGGGTCTCTCCTACGGCGTCATCATCTGGCTTCTTTCCGACGCGGTTCTGTATCTTTCGAACCTCGTCAAGATGAAAAAGCAGGAACTGAAAAACAAGTAATCCGCATAAAAGCATCGGCTGCCGCAGAACCGGCAGCCGTGTTTTGTCTCTATGGATTCTTTCAGGACTTCGGGCCCGGCAGCTCGGGCATTTCGGCGTCGTCGTCCGCGGATCCCGCAACGATATCCGCGTCGGTAAGGATCAGGATCTCTGTGATCGGTTCTTCATACGGTTTCACGGCTCATTCTCCTGCGGACTGTGCTTGTTGATAGGCGGTCGCGGCGTTTGCGTACGCATAGAGCGACGCCGCCGCGTTCTGTGCAGCCGTGTCGTTCGGGTATGCCTCAAAGATGCCGTTGACATAGGACAGCACGGAAAGCGTTATCGAAAACATGCCGTGCTCCGTCGTCGCAACTACGGTATGCCGTTCGGCGAGCCGATGCGCCGAGATGTCGGCGATCCGCACAACATACCGCCCGTCGGACAGCTGCGTCGGCGCAAACGCGGTTTGTCCGTCGACGGTGACCGAGACGGCGCCGCTGTATGACGCAACGGGCTTCAGATAGAGATTGATCTTCGTTTCGCTGTCCAGCGTAACGGAATAGGACATTGCTTCGAGATCGGACCCCTCGTTTTGCAGCTCGATCGCCTCTTTCGCAACCGCAGTTTGAATGTCGTCAAGCGGATAACTTTCGGTATAGTGCCCGTTCATGGCCTGATAGTCCGTGCCGAGCGTCCAGTCCTTTACGCTTGCAAGAAACAGCTGAACGTAGTGTCCGTAGTCCGCAAGCGCGTGCGTCAACGCGATCATGTACGGATCGGTGCATTCGCCGTTTTGAACCATTCTGTCAAACGTGGTGAAGTATTCCTCCGCCCGAAACCGCTGCGTCAGCGTTTTTGCCTCGCCGTTCTGCGAATAATGCAGCGTTGCGGTGATCTCGTCCGCCATCTGGATCGCGTTGATATAGCAGGTGAATCCGTAATAGATTTCGCTCCGGTTCACGCAGTCCGGATCGAAGTTGTCCCGCGGGGTGATGGTTCCCCGATCGTCGATCGAGAAGGTCATATAGCTGCTCGCCCGTTCCTCCGCAGTCAGCATCGACAGGTCCAGATAGAAGTTCACGCCGATCTGACCGGACAGCACCAGCGATTGCGTCTTGAACACGGGCGTCGCCTGCGGCGCGGACGCTTCCGTCCGCTTGTACAGATAAACGCACGTGTGCTCGTCGGTTTCGTAGCAGGAGAATATGTGATTGGTTTCATGGAATTGCAGCAAATTGTGCGAGTTTGTTCCCTGCGCCGTGAGCGTCGCTGCGCCGCCTGACCCGATCTCGATCGCAAACTGCGCGTTTTCGTTGACCGCGCCGATCGTTTTCAGATGATCCGCAGAGCTCGACTCCGCGTACAGATACCCGTTCTGAACCGTGTCGCGGAACGTCCACCCGCCCGTTTCTCGTCCGAGCGTAAACGTCCGGATATGCTCCGTATCGTCCGAAGCCGTCGCCAGCCGATCGGCGCTGAACGTATAGGTGCTTTCAAACGCATCTGAGATCGCAACAGCTGTACGGTTGTAGGTCTTCTGCGCGCCCATGGCGTAGCCGTTTCCGTCATCGTCATACCCGACAAGGATCACCGTATCGCCTGCCGCCAGATCGCTTTCGGCGGTTACGAGCGAAAAGGTCTGCGTGTCCGCAGGCGTCGGCGTGGACGTCGGTTCGGAGGACGCCGTCGCAGTCGGCGTGGGCTGTTCGGTGGGATCCGCCGTCGCTGTCTCCCATGTGATTTCGATTTTGTCGATATAGATATCACCGCTTGCGGAGCGCATGCCGATATAGGCGTAATCTCCGGTGACCGTCAGCTCCGTGCTGCTTCCGCAGACGACTGTACCGAGAAGCGTTCCGCGTTTCTCTGCATTATACAGATTGGTCGCATCTTCATAGGAATCTTCGTTTTTGCCGTATATCCGCAAGGTTCCGCCGGAAGCGGTGTTTTCATTCCATGTTATCGCTACGCTGCGCACGTTTCCGCCGGAGTACCTGGTAACGATTCCGGAAGAATTGTTCTTCGTTCTCAGCGCAACGGATTCGTGGATTCCTGCCGTATTCCCATCATATTCCGCGCCGGAATTGCCCGCTTTTCCGTACCACGCTTTGTAGCTTGTTCCCGTGACACCGATGCTCTCATAGGTCAATTCATCCGTCACCGTCGTCGGATCCCCTTCGGCATGCACGACCGTCAGGAGCAGCGGCAGCAGCAGACAGATCGCCGCGAGCAACGCAAGTCTCCGCTTCATTCCCTCACCCTCCGTTTTTCATCATGAAAAAACGCGCGCGCCGTCCCTTCGGATCGAGCGCGCGCTCTTTATGCGTATAAAAACAAGGGGAGCCGTGCAGCCGTCCGTCTGCTCACCGTCGATTGCAGCATGGCCGTCACCCCTCCTCTTTTTTATCATTGTACCATTATTTGGATAAATTGCAAGATATACATCAATAATTCACGATTTATTCTTTTTTACCGAAGCATGGCAGCTTACCGCGTCAAAGCCGTCGGGTCGAGCAGAAAGTCATAGATGTTCATCGTCAGGATCCCGTGATCGTCATACTGGGACGGTACGACATCCCTTGTGACGATGATCTTTTTGAAAGAATCTTCGATCTTCAGAAACGGCTTCCTTTCCTGTGCGCGTTTGTCCTCATCCGGGATGGAATATGCCGACTGAATATAATACCTACCCGTCCCAAGATTGCAGATAAAGTCCACTTCAAGCTGTTTTCGAACGGTTCTTCCGTCTGCGGTACTCTCCGAAACGGGAACGATTCCGATATCGACGCTGTAGCCGCGCATTCGCAGTTCATTATAGATCACATTCTCCATTGCGTGCGTAGGCTCTATCTGTCGGAAATTGATTCTGGCATTGCGCAGCCCGAGATCCGTAAAATAGTATTTTTTCGGCGTTTCGATATATGCTTTTCCTTTGATATCGTAGCGTTGTGCCGATTCCAGCAAAAATGAATCCTCAAAGCAATTCAAGTATCGCTTCACGGTCGTTGCGGTGATTTTTGATTTTTTGACGCTGTGAAACGTGTTGCTCAGCTTATCCGGATTCGTCAGCGAACCGACTGCGGATGACACGATATTCAACAGGTCTTCCAGTTCCTCTCTTTTGCGAATCTTGTGACGCGATACGATGTCGCGAATATAAATTTCCTGAAACAGGTTCTTGAGCATGGCTGCCTTATCGTTTTCATCCTCGCGCAATACGACCAGCGGGATTCCTCCGTAAAGCATGTATTGGGACAATCCTTCATACTTATCCCCTTGAAAAACCGTCATGAATTCCGAGAAGCTGAGCGGATACATATGGATTTCATCACCGTGTCCCGCGAATTCCGTAATGATATCGCTTGACAGAAACTTCGCGTTGCTTCCGGTTACAAAGACGTCTATGTTCTCCTTGCGCAAATATCCGTTCAACACGATTTCGAAGGATTCCATCATCTGAACCTCGTCAAGGAGCAGATAATACATCTCGCGATCCGTGACTTTGCTGCGAATAAACGCCATGAATTTTTCCGGATCGATACTCAGGTTTTTCCTCCGCAGTTCGATCGGATTTTCTCCGATCAGATACAGATCGTCTGCGGAATCAAAAGCAAACCGTATGATATGGTCCTCCGCGACACCGCTTTCAAGGAGATGCCGATAAAACAGGTTGTTCAGCAGATACGATTTTCCGCATCTTCTGACGCCCGTAATAATCTTGATCAAGCCGTTATTCTTACGCGCAATCAGCTTTTTCAAGTAATAGTCCCGCTTGATTTCCATACCTGCGCTCCTGTCTATGAAAGATTATTGCAAATACATGTGTTTTTCTCTATTAGAATAACAGTCTTGTGTCAAATAGTCAAGCTTCTATGATAGATTTCTGCAAGAAACTGCAAAAATCTATCATAGAATGCAGCGATATGCGGTTCTGCGTTCTTCGGCTCAGGAGAACGATTGTTCGAGCAGGGCGACGATTTCGTTCCACGCCTCTTGCTCTGCGTCCGAAAGCTCCATCAAAGATGTGATACTGAATACATGATACGGTTCCGTGACCTTCAGATGCGAGGTGACGTCCGGCAGCCGGTACGGATCGCGTTCCGGATAATAGCCCGCGCGTTCCAGACCGGCCTTCCGAATGATATCTCCGATCCGATCGAACAGCTCGATATCCGCGTCCGTTTCCGTGACGACCGGCTCCGCGTCCGCATCCGCCTTGCGTTCCGCTATGATATGGATCGTCGCACCGCGCGTCGCCGTGATGCGGTACATGCCGCCGTTGACGTTGTCGTTCTCCACGTGCTCGATTTGATCGACCGTGACCTTATACACCATGTCGGGACCGTCCATCGGCTCATAGATCTGCCTGAACCGTGTCCGCAGCACAACAACCGTCGCAATGCCCGCAAGCAGCAGCGCGCCTGCGGCGATCACCAAAATGATCCACGGTGCATTCCGTATAAGGATACTTTTTGAGGGTTGGTGCAGGCGGTTAATGCCTGCACCGTTTTCATGCTGAATGCTTGGAGAATTCGGCGATCAAAGCGGACAGCTCTTCCGAATCGGGGACCGAGAACAGGCCGATCCCTGTGAAGAAGATATCCACAGCAACGGTTTTTTCGTTGCCGTTTTTTACGGCTTCGTGGATCTCGATCCGGCGAATTAGAGTATTCACCAGCTGCGGCGTCAGCTCTTTGATATCCGTTTGTTCCCTTATGGTTTTCAGAAGAAGGCGGAGGTCCGTTTTCCGTTCCTCTTCTTTTGCAAGCTCCGATTGAACAGCTTCCGTTTCGGTTTTGAGCAAGCGTTGCTCTTCCTCAAGCTTGCGGCTCATTGTCAGAAAACGCTCGTCGGTCAGCTTTCCTTTTACGTTGTCCTCATAGATGCGTTCGATCAGTACGTCTATTTCATCAATACGCTTTCTGTTGTTCTCAACAGCTCTTTTCATGCGTTTGAGATCAACGGAACGTGTTTTCGCATTCCGCTGTTCCAGCAGATAGACGAAAACCGATTCATATGAACGGACAAAATCCACGAACCTCGTTAACAATGAATGTGAAAGGCCCGTTTACGGGCGGCAAGTAACAGTCCTACGCAGCTGGCAGACCGTACTTACGCGTTTGACGCGTCTGCGAGGAACAGAGGGCTATGCCCACATATGAAAAACCACCGGCTAGGCCGGTGGATGTTTATTCGCATAACTTCCCATATTATTTTGAAGCCGCACGTGTTTGTTGGACATTTGCTGGACACGGCGTTTTATAATATAAAGAATTCGGAAAGCGAGGATGATGAGAATGATATTCTTTCAGGATACGAAAAAACTGACGAACGAAGTAATCGATTCATGGTCGGAA
>JAEEGL013750291.1_pt1 | contig 14623 bp, 7 predicted proteins | sample 9134231 | NCBI WGS metagenome assembly JAEEGL01 (sample SAMN16246548, study PRJNA631951) | gut metagenome | biome: gut microbiome; feature: rumen; material: fiber-attached | host: Bos | place: Iran: Karaj | collected 2018-10 | reverse complement strand
TTGTCCAAAACCTGGAATGAAAGGTGATTATTTAGATTTTATTAAAAAACTTCCTTTAAATACAAGTCCTGAAGTATTTGGTCTACATGATAATGCTGAAATTATTACAGCTCAAAATGATGCAAGATTATTATTAGAAACTTTATTATTAATGCAACCTAGAACAAGTTCTGGAGGAGGAAAAACAGTTGAGCAAACAGTTACAGAAACATTAGATATTATTGAAAGTCAAACACCTCCTATTTTTGATTATGAAGCTATATTTGAAAAATTCCCAACTGAATATTCAGAAAGTATGAATACAGTTCTTATTCAAGAAGTTATTAGATATAATGTTTTATTAAATTTAATGAAAGTTAATATAAAAAATTTGAAAATGGCTTTGAGTGGTAGAATTGTTATGGATGATGAATTAGATAGAATTGTTACTTCAATATATAATAATCAAGTTCCTGTTGTATGGATTAATAATGGATTTTTATCTTTAAAACCTTTAATGAGTTGGTTAGCTGATTTAAATGAAAGAATAGACTTCTTTAAAGATTGGTATGAAAATGGAACACCTAAATGTTTCTGTATTTCAAGATTTAGTTTCCCACAAGCATTTTTAACTGGAACTTTACAAAACTATGCCAGAAAACATCATTGTGAAATTGATTTATTAACATTTGAATTTAAAATTTTAGATGATATAACTTATGATAAGGTAGAAGATAGACCTGAAGATGGATGTTATGTTTATGGAATGTTCTTAGAAGGAGCAAGATGGAATTATGATAAACATTTATTGGATGATAGTTTGAATAGAGAATTATACACTGATGTTCCTTTAATGCATATGATACCTGTTCCAAATAGAGAACCTCCAGAAAAAGGAATATATAATGCACCTTTATATAAAGTTCTAAGTAGACAAGGTACTTTAAGTACAACTGGACATAGTACTAACTTTGTTCTTATGGTTGAATTACCTACTTCTGAAAATGAAAATAAATGGATTAAAGCAGGAGTTGCTATGTTTTTAGCATTAAAAGCTTAATGATATTATATTATATATATTTATTTACTATGTAAATATTATAGTTAAATAATTTCTTTATATAATATTTTTCTTTATTATTTTAAATTTTAAATCATAATTTAATTAAATTCTAAAATATAAATATATATATATGATTTATAAAATGGAAGAAAATTATTCAGTAGTAGATATTCAAGAATATTTTAATAAAATATTAGATATAGATAATGAGTCATCTGAATATAACAAAATTTTATTAATGGGTAATAGTGGAGTTGGAAAATCATCAATTAGATATATGATTTATTATAAATCTTCTCAAATTGATACATATTCATTAGCAAGCACAATAATTTATGTTGATTTTATAAATTTTTTAGGAAAAAGAAATTATTTAATTGAATGTGGTGGAGAAAATAAATTAAAAAAATTTTATTTTGATAATGCTAGTAAATTATTTAATAAAGTAAATAAATTTATTTTTATTATCGAAGCTGAAGAAAGTAGAGAAAATAAAGATGATATAAATGAAAATGATTTAATGTATAGTAATAGTTTAGATTATTATGAAAAATGTCTTCAATATTTAGATCAATATTCACCGAATGTTAAAGTTTTTGTTTTAATGAATAAAATTGATTTAATAAATATAACAAGAAGAGAACAAGTCATTGAAAAAAGGAAAAATGAAATTAAAAAAAAATCAGGAAATTTTGATGTTAATTGTTTCCCAACAAGTATATGGGAATTTTTTGATTTATATAAAATTTGGGGAGATATATTTACTATAGAACTAAATTTTGAAAAAATTAAAAAATATTTATCTTTATTAAAACAAAATTTAAAAGCTAGAAAAATTGTTGTTTTAGAAAAATTTACATTTTTAAAAATATATAGTGTAAGTGATGATGATTATGTTGATGAAAATTTAGAACAAATGATTTTTATGCATATAAAAAATTTATATAATTATTTAGTAGATGAAAAAAAAAGATTTAAAGAATTGGAAATAGAAAATAATAATAATATTTTTATATTTACTGAACTTACTCCTTCAACATTAATTTATTTAATTTTTGAAAAACCATATTTTATTGAATTAATAAAATTAAATATTAATTTAGTTAAAAATGAATTTATAAATATATTAGATAATTATAAATAATAAATAAAATTTTAATAATCAAATAAAAAAATATTTAAATAGATATTATGAATTCAATCAAAATATAATTTTTCTTGAAAAAAAAAATAAAATTAAATTAAAATTTTTTCATTTTGAATAAAATTTAATTGTAAATTAAAAATATTATATTTAAAAATAAATTATTTTATTTAAAATAATATAAAAATTTATATATATATATATATAATTTTTTAAAATTTTTAATTTAAAAATAAAATATATCAAAAATTTAAAAATAAACAATATTAACTATCATAAAATTTTTTACTTATTATTATCTTGTTTCTTTTCTTTTTTTTCAGTTTCATTATTTCTTTATTCTTTAATTTATCCTATAAATATTTGATAGTTTTAATTATAAATTTGAATTTTTGATTTAATAAGCTAAATTTTAAAATAAATTTTTATTTTTTATAATATGAATTTTTTATTTTTTATAATAATTTATTTTCATTTTATTTTTTCGAGAATTATAATTCCATTTGAAAAAAATAATATTGAAATAAAATCATTAAAAGATATAATGAATAATATTATTAAATGTAAAATAGAAATAGGAAATCCTTCTCAGTTTATATATTTAGGTCTGAGTTTAAATTATCATGGCATATTAATAACAAGTAAATCATTAAATGATATATCTTTTGATGAATTAAATTCTAATACTATTTATATGGAATCAAATTATCAAAATCATTATATTGAAGATAAATTAAATATATATAGTGTAATTTCAATTGATAATTTTAAATTATTAACTGAAGATGAAACTAAAATTAATAGAAAAATTTATTTTAATTTAGTAAAAAATTCTACTGATAATAATACATTATCATCTGGAATAATAGGCCTTAAAACAATTTCAATGTTAATTTTTAAAGAAGAAAATTTCATTTATCAATTAAAACAACAAAGTTCTATTAAAAATTATGCTTTTTTTTTAAATTTTAGTAATGATAATAATGGTTTATTTATTATAGGAAATTATCCAGATGAATATGATAAAAATTATAATGAAAAAAATTATTATTTTACCAAAGCTTTAACTGATGATATGAGTATTATATGGGAATTATATTTTGATGAAATAAAATACGGTAGAAATATAGAAAAAGATAAATATTTTAAATTTAATCTATTCATAAATGGAATAATTGGTTCAAATAAATATAAAGAATATTTAATAAATGGTTTATTTAGTTTATATCTTTCTAACAACACATGTAAGGAAGAATTTTTTGAAAATTTTTATTATAATTTTTCAGGTTTTTATTGTGATGATAATGTTAATTTAAAAGATAAATTTGAAACTATCTATTTATATCATAAAGAATTTAATTTTACTTTTTCTTTATCATATAATGATTTATTTAAAATATATAATAATAAATTATATTTTTTAATTTATTTTAAGGAAAAAAACGAAAATTGGGTTTTAGGAGAGATTTTTTTAAAAAAATATTTATTAATTTTTGATATGGAAAGAAAAACTATAGGATTTTATAACAATAATAATTTATTAAATGATAATAAAAAAAATGATAATAAATATTTACTAATTAAAATTTTTATTTGTATATTAATATTAAGTAGTTTATTATTATTATTTTTAATAAGAAAATATAAATTAAAAAATAAAATGAGAAAAAATCAATTAAATGATGATGATTATGATTATAAACCTAAAAATGAAAATTATAAAATTTTTATTTAAAAAATAAGTTTTATTTTTTAAAAATGTTTATTAATTAACTAATGTCTTTATAAATTTTATATATTAAAAATATATTAAAATGTTATATAGTTTTATAATTATTTTAATAATTAAGAAATAGTATTAAATCCTTGTAATCCTTCTTCATTATCTCCTATTATTTCTACCTTTTTTATATTATTATTGTTATTAATTTCATTAACCATATCATTTATTTCATTTATACTTTTTATTTTATGAATATTTACATTATAATTTTCTTCTAAATCTAATTTTTCTTCATTTAAATCTATATTTTTAATTTCATAATTACCATTATAAACAATATTATTAGTCTTTTTATAATCTGGATCATTTTCATTCCAAGGTCCTTTATTACTAAAAATACATCCATAAGGTTCACAATTACATTCTCCTCCGAATAATTTAGGTAAATTTAAAGGATTAATTTTTTCAAATAATTTATTTTTATATTCATAACCTAATAAAAATATTTTATTTCTTGTGTCTTCATCATAAAAATATTTACAAGTTGCCCATATACTACGAAATATTAAACTAGTATTTAAAAAATACATATTATCTAATATACATGGATAATAATTTGTCACAATTTTTAATTGTTTATTTACAAAATCAAATATTTTTTTATGCATTAAACTAGTTGATAAGCCTAATAAATCTACAATGCAAAAAACTTTATCAATATTTTTATTATATGTAACTGAACAAGCAGGAAATATTTTTTTATTTAAAATTTCTAAATTTTTAATAATATATTTATCTAATAATTCATTTGGTAATATTCTATTAATATCATCAATTTTTAATTCTCCTAAATTTTGAATTAATATAGGATTTCCATCTTTTGTAATTGAATGAAAATTATGAGGATAAAATATTTTTATTTTATCTGTATTAGGAAATGCAATTTCATTAATAGAATAAATTTGAAATTTATCAACAAATTTTAAATAATTTACAAATTTTGTAAAAGTTGCTTTAATATTATATTTTGTTGAACGTAAAAATTTAATCAAAAAATCATTTGTATAAATATCAAATCTATATATTAAATTTTGATTGGCACAATATTCTTTAAATTCATTAATAGTAAGTAATTCTCTTCTTGTATAAGATCCTCCTAAACTTATATATGCATCCATTGAAATTATTATATATTTTGAAAATATAATAATATTATATTATTTATTATTATTATTATTATTTTATTGTTAAATATGACAAATAAAGAAAATAATATCAAAATTAATAATAAAATTGAAGATAAAAATAATAATAAAAACAATAATGAAAATATTTTAAAAAATCAAAAGGTATTGAAATTAAATCCAAAATTTATAAAGATTGATAAAAATTCTACAAATCAAATTCAATCTAAAATTAAAAATGAAAAAAAAAATGTAATTGATAAATCTTTATGGATTCCTGATAATATTGTTGATTATTGTTATAATTGTGATAAGCAATTTACAACCATATTAAACAGAAAACATCATTGTAGAATATGTGGAAAAATTTTTTGTTCAAATTGTTTAAATAAATTTCTTGATATTAATATATATAATGAGAAATCAGAAATTAAAGTATGTTCAGCTTGTCAACAAAATTATAGTAATTTAATTAAAATTTTAGTAAATAATTTAATTGAATATAAAGATAATGATAATAAATTATGTTTTGAAACAAAATTAGAAAATTATATAAAAAATAATATTAAAAATAAAACAATTAATTTTGATGAAAATTCTGAAAAAAATTATGATAAAATTTTAAATAATATCTATAATTATTTGGCAGATAATATAATAAAAAAAATTTTAGAAGATAATAATATAAGTCAAAAATATATTAATATAATTCCAAATATTGTTAAAAAAGTTATTGAAAATATTCAACCTAGTATTGAATATTTAAAAGATAATATAAATATTAATAATTATATTAAAATAAAAACAATAAAATATAAAAACGAAAGTTTATGTTCTTTATTAGATGGATATGTAATGCAAAAAAATGTTTTAAATAAAAAAATGAAAAACTCTTTTGATAACCCAAAAATATTGATTTTAAATTCTGGTATTGCATTATCAAAAAGTAATTTTGAAGAAAAAAATAATTATAAAGATGAATATTATAATATAATTAGTAAAAAAATATTAAAAATTAAACCTAATATAATAATAATAGAAGAAAAAATTGATAATAAAATTTTTGAATATTTTGAAAAAAATAAGCAAAGCAATGAAGAAAATATGATAATAATAACAGATGTAAATAAAAAAAAATTAAATAATATTGCAAGATGTGTCAAAACATTTATTGTTCCAAATGTTGATTTAGTTGATAAGCAAATTAAATTAGGACAATGTGAAAAATTTTTAATAAAGAAATTAATAGTAGAAAATAATAGTAATAAAAATAATAGTTATAATTCTATAATTACAAAAAATGAATATAATTTAATGATTTTTGAGGGATGTGGAAAAATATTATATAATAGTATAATATTAAGTGGTCCTGATATTGAAGAATTAAAAAAAATAAAAATTCTTTTAAAAAATTCAATATTGCCTACAATAAGAGATCTTTATTTACAAACATTTATTATTAAATTTTTTAATATTGATATTATAAATATAGCAGATAAAGATGAATTTAATATTAATAATAATTTTAATAATATAATAGAACAAAATTTTCATATAAATTTAAATAATGATGATTTGAACAAAAACAACGAAAAAAATATAATTGAAAGAAATTATTTTAATGACTTTAAATATGGATTTGATATAGAAATTTTAAATTTTTTAAATAAAAATAATAAATTAAAAACAAATGTATTATTATTAAATTCATTAAATGAAGAATATGTAAACTCTAAAAATGAAAAAATAGAAATACCTTTAAATGAAAGTATATTTGATGATAATAGTTCAACAATAAATCAACAACAATTATTAGAAATAAAAAATATTCCTCAAAATGAAAGAGAAATTATTAAAAGTGTTTATCATATATGTAAATTTTTGCAAATGGATATGAAACATTATTCATCAAATATAATTGAAGAAAAATCTTTAGGCCAATTGATTATTGATTTATGTATGGAAAAAGAAGAAAAATGTGAAGATTGTCATAATAAAATGGAAAATCATTCATATTTTTTATATAAAAACAATGGATGTATTAAAATATCAAATATTAATAGTTTAGATAGAGCAAATGAACAAATAAATAATATTTTAAATTATGAAATAGGTAATTTTTTAAATAATAAAGAAAAAGATGAAATTATAAATAATAATAAATATGATATTGAAAATTTTAACATTATTTCTTTTGGATTTTGTGATATATGTAAAAAAATTATAACACCAACAATTAATTTTTCAAATGAAATTTTTATGTTTTCTGCTTCAAAATTCTATAAACATTTTTTCTTTAATCATAATGTTAAAAATTATGAAATTTTTCATCATTCTAAATTAAATATTGAACATGAGCATTATAGTTATAAAAATATAACTAGATTTTTTATAACAAAATTCGGAGGACTTAAATTTAATTTCGAAAATTATATTAAATATAATATAATTGAACATCAATTAAATATATTAGATAATGATAGTCATATAAATAATAATTTAATTATTAAAAAATTAATTATAACTAAAACAAAAATTGTTTCAATGTTAAATGATTTGATTTGTATATTTAATTATCATTTAGATTATTTAGAGAAAATGGATTTAAATCCAAAATTAGAAAATATATCTAAAAATTTACAAAATTATATTTTAGATTTATTAAAATATTGCAATTATTTAAATGAACAAAAAAATATATTATGTGATAATAATTATTTTGATGATTATTTAAATGTTGATTATATAACTTTTGAATTTTATAAAATTTTTGTTTTATTAAAATTGCAAAGCAATAAAATAACAAAAATGATAAGAAAATTAACTAAAGAAAACTTTTATGAATATATAAGAGATATTTTAACTATTAAAAAAGAAAATGATATTAAAGAATATGATAACTTTTCTGATCTTTCATCTAATAGTATAAATAATAAAAAATCTATTAAATCTAAAAAAAAAGATAATAAATCGAATTCATCTGATGAGGAAGAAGATTTTGATAATATATTTTTAATGGATAAAAATGGTGAAATATTAAATGAAAATGATAATGAAGAAATAAATAATAATAATAATGAAGAAATAAATAATAATAATAATGAAGAAAATAATAATGAAGAATTAAATAATAATAATGAAGAAACAAATAATAATAATAATGAAGAAATAAATAATAGTTATAAAAATAATATAGAAGAAAATAAAATAGATAATAATGAAGAAAATAATATGGATAAAGAAATAATAAAAGAAGAAAATGACATAAATAAATCAAAAAAAAATAATGAATCAAAGGATGAACAAGAAAATGATAATAAGTTTGCAAATGTAACAACAAATGATGAACAAACAGAAAATAATATTGCAAAAAAATCAATAAATAAAAATACATCTTTTAATATTAAAAATTTAGAAGAAAAATTTAAATTGATAAATAAAACATTAAAAAAATATATTTCAACTATAAAAGACCAAATAGATGAAAAAAATTATTTTATAGAAATTTTAGAAAATTTAATTTATAATCCACAAGAACATAGTAATTTTTATATTTCTGCTCAAAAAAATGATATATGTAGTTTAATATCATATGCTTTAACATCAGATAATTATTTAAAAGCAATAACAAATAATAATAAAATAAAATTATATGAAATTGAAAAAATTTTAAATGAAAAAAATATAAAAAATAATAATAATTTATTTAAAACATCTTTATTATTTGATATTGATGAATATAATTATTTATATAATAATGAAAAAGGTAATGAAAAAATAAAAAAAATATTAGAAACAGAATATCACTGTGAAGAAACTCAACATTTTATATATAAAAAAAATTTCCAATTTAATAAGTATATAAATGAAATTTGTAAAGAATTTAAAAATATAAATAATAATATAGAAAATAATGTTGATAAGAAATTAGATGAAAATAATATTTTTTCAGATTTTGATTTGGATTCTCTTAAATCTAATTGTTATAAATATAAAGAAACTTTAGAAGATATTTTTAAAATGTATAAAAATTATAAAAAAGAAAAAAATATTAATAATAATCCAACACAATTTAGAACTTCATTATTAAATAATATTGCATCAAATATAAGAAATTCTTTTAATCCAAGCAATTCAAATTATAATAATGAAGATAATAATAATTTGAATAATAAAGAAAATATTAATAATAATAATATTAATAAACAAAATACTTTCTTATCTTTATTTAATAACTATAATTTCGATGATATTAAAAAAAAATTTAAATTTAAAAAAATTACTTTTAAAGAAAATTCTTTATCAGAAGAAAATTTAAAAATAAAAATTTTTTTTCCTAAACAATTTGAATGTTTAAGAATTTTATATTGTGCAACTTATAAACAATTTTTAAAATCAATAATGAAATCTAATGTTTGGGCAGATGTGTCAGGAGGAAAATCAAAAGCAGGATTTTCTAAAAGTTTTGATGATAAATATGTAATTAAAATTTTAAGTAAATTTGAATTTAAAATGTTTATTGATAATGCAGAAAATTATTTTTTACATAATTATACATATTTATTTCATAAAATGCCATCTGCAATTACAAAAATTTTAGGAGCATATAAAATAAAAATAAATAATGAACAAAGTAGTTATTGTGTTATTATGGAAAATTTGTTCTATAATTTAAATCCAGAAAAATTAATTTTAAAAGCATATGATTTAAAAGGTTCAATGATAAATAGATATATAAAAGAAAAAAAAGAAGGAAAAGTTTTGTTAGACACAAATTTTTTGGAAGATTTTAAAGGTCAACCTTTAATTGTAGATAATTATGCATATAATTTAATTATTAGTGCAATTAAAAATGATGCAAATGTATTTAAAAATAGTATGAAAGTTATTGATTATTCTTTGTTATGTATTATAATTAAAGAAAAAAATAATGATAATGAATTTGAACAATATTTGAATTTAGGAATTTTAGATTATTTTAGAAAATATACATGGGATAAACATTTAGAACATTATGGAAAAAAATTACTTAATTTTACTACAAAAGAAAATCCAACTATTATTAAACCTGAAAATTATAGTAAAAGATTTTTAAGAAAAATTGAAAAATATTTTATTGGATTTTAATTATATTTATAAATAAATAGTATAAAAAATAGTATAAAAAATTTTAATAAAAATATAATTAAAATATTTGATTATTATAATATTATATGTTAAAATTAATATATAAAATTTATAAATTTATTTTTTATAGCATAAAATTTTTATTAAATTTTTAAAATAATAAATAAAGAGAATGAAATAAAAATAATTTTTTTAAATAATAAATTCAAATTCAAGAGATATTAATTATTAAAAATTTTTATGATTTATTATTAAAATATATTTATATAATTTAATCTTCTTTACAAAATATTTCAACAATATGATAATCCTCTAATTTATCTTTTAATTCATCTTTACTATTTCCACAATATGTATAGTATTTTCCTCCACTTTTAAATGCAGCTAAACAACATTTTCCAGCCTCATAACATTCAAATAATTTTGGTAATCGTCCAATTTTATTATCATTAACACTTATACAATCATTAACTATAAAAACAAATAAACATAAAAAAATTAAAATTGCTTTATTCATACTTAAAATAATAAAACTAAATTAATTTTAAAATTATTTAAATAATAATATAAATAACTAAAATAATATATGGATGCAAATATACATATAGTTATAGATAATGGAAGTGGTTTCATAAAGGCAGGTTTTAGTGGAGAAGAATCTCCTCGACATTATTTCCCATCAATAACAGGTCATACCAAAGTAGAGGGTATATATCTTTCAGAAGAACAAAAAGAATCATTAGTAGGAACAGAAGCTCAAAAAAAATTTGGTATATTAAATATTTCCTATCCCATTCAAGAATGTCGTATAGTAAACTGGGATGATATATCTAAAATATGGCATCATACATTTTACAATGAATTAAAAGTAGCTCCTGAAGAACATAATGTTCTTCTTACTGAATCTCCTTATAACACAAGAAGAGAAAGAGAACAAATAGCTGAAATGATGTTTGAAACTTTCAATTCTCCTTGTATTTATTTAAGTCCTCAAAGTGTGCTTGCTACATATGCAGTTGGAAAAAGTACTGGATTAATGATTGATTGTGGTGAAGGAAGTACGAATTTTTCTCCTATTTATGAAGGTTTGTTAATGAGGGCGAGTGTCACTCATATTCCAATTGCAGGTAAAATGATATTTGAGTTTTTAGTTAAAAAGTTAATTGAAAATAAACAATGTTTAGATTCAAAAAATCAAAAAAATGGATGTAAAAAAGTTAAAGAAAGATTATGTTATATTGCACAAGATTTTGAAAGTGAGATTAAAACTAATATTGAAAATAGTAGTCATAAATTACCAGATGGAAGTATAATTCAAATAAGTAAAGAAAAAATTTTGGCAGGTGAAATTTTATTTAATCCTAAACAATTTGAAATTGAATCAAAATCATTGCAGGAATCTTTTATGGATAGTATTAAATTAACAGATAGTGATTTAAGAGAAGATATGTTTAAAAATATATTATTTAATGGAGGAACAAGTTTAATGAAAGGATTTAAAGATAGAGTAAGTAAAGAAATAAATAAAGTAAGTGAAGATTATAAATGTAAAAAAAAAGTTCATGTTTATCCTGAAGCACAATTTTTAGCTTGGATTGGAGGAAGTGTTTTAACAAGTTTAGGAACGTTTCAAAATATTTGGGTTACTAAACAAGAATATAAAGAAAGTGGTGTTAATATTGTACATAAAAAATGTTTTTAATTTTTTATTTATATTATTATTGAATTAATATTTATTTTTATAATATTTGTTATTTTATTGTTCTTTATTAATATTTTTTTTTCTATAATTTTTATTAAAAAAGATTTTATATAAATGTTTTATTTCTTTGGTTTAAAATTAAATCTTAAAAAAATTTATTAATTTTTATAAAAAATAATTTAATAATTTTTATAATAAAAATTGATATAATATTTAACATTTTAATATAAATAATATTATTATTAATTTTTATTATTTTTTATAGAGATTTTCTAAAAATAAAAATTTAAAAATGAATAATTCTCAATCTTCTGAAAAAACAAGTTCTAGTTCAAAATCGAATGAAAATAATGATAATTTAAATATAAAAACAATTTATTTAGGATTTTTAGTTCATAATTCAACTTTATTTAATTTATATAAATTATTTACAAATTATTTTACAAATTCCAAAGCAAATAATTATAAAATTGTAAATGAAAATAATTATGAATTTAATCCTAATAAATATCCAAATGAAACAATAAAAATTCATAAAATAGGAAATTTAAAAAAAATAAAAGATCAAATTAAACGATTCAACGAATTTTTAATATTTTTAGATATTCAACAAGCAAATTGTTTACAAATTTTAGATGAAATATTGAATGTTATAATTGATTGTAGTGTAAAAAATAATTTTAAAAAATGTTATATTTTAGGTTTTTATAATGATAGAAATTTAAATATTTTAAATGAAAATAAAATGAAATATATTTTAGATGCAAAAGAAATAACATATGAATACAATCAAATAAATTACAAAAACGAAAATGAATTTTTAGAAACAATGGAATTTTTAATAAAAGACATAAACGATATTGAAATTTCTCGTTTAAAAGGTGCAAAAGAAGAAGAAATTTTAAATGATATTGATCATAGTACATCAAAATGTATTTTAATATAATATTAATTTAATTTATTAATTCATATGATTTTTCAATTAAAATATTATTTTTTAAATTAATTTTTTAATATTAATTAAATAATAACTTTTAATGGAATCATTAACAGAAAATTCAGTTATTCAAACATTACAAGAAATATTTCATTCATATACAAGAGATGAAGATGAAGAAAAAGAAATTCCAACAATAACAAAATTTAATTTTATTCGATTATTATTTGAATATAATATTATGGACACATGTGGTTACAATATTTTTGAATATTTAAATTTTTTAAATCAATTAAATCCAAAAGGAAATGAAATTGATATTAAACAATATTTTATTTTAATATTTTATGTTTATCGTGTTCAAATTAATAAAAATTCAATGGAAAATTCAATAATTTCTGATCTTTCAATTGAAGAAGTTAATCAAATTTCTGAAAATCGAAAAGAAATTATTGATAATAATAATAATATTATAAATATTATGTTAAAACAAAGAGAAGAAAAGCAAAAATTTTTTCAATTTAGTTTGCCTGATTTTAAAAATGAATTTGTTAAAAAAATAATAACATCAGATGCTTTAATTTATTTAAGTGATTATATGAATAGTATTAATGAAAATATTTTTAAAAAATTTTGTTTAGAAAATATTGAAAAAGATATTTTTTATATGAATATTTTATCATTGAATAATATGTATTTTGATCTTCCTTTTTTTGATAATTTTAATTCAGAAAATTTGGCAAATTTATCAAAAATTTTTATTCATATTTCATTAACAAATGAAAATGATGAAAATGATTTTCGTTTATTATTTGAAAAGAAATTAAATGAAGAAGAAGTGATTGAAATTTTAAATAAATTTTTCTTAAATTTAAAAGAAATAAATTTTTCTTATAGCACATTAATAATAATCATTTCAATTTTTGCTTTAAATTTACCTTCAACAGAAAATATTTCTTTTCCAGAAAGAATAAAATTTTTTTTCGAAGAAATTCTTCAATTAAAAAAAGACAGTGAAGTAAAAAATCAAGAAAAAATCGATGAAAATAACGAACAACAAGACAATGAAGATTTTTTACCCGAAAGTGAAATATTAAACAAAGCAAAATTACGAGAACATTCAAAAGATGATGTGCAAGTTTTAGAAGATTTTTTAAAAACTTTAGATGATGTTCTACCACCTTTAGATATAAATATCATGCAATTCGCAAATGATAAACCAACCCATTCAAACACATTAAGTACAAATCCATATAAAATAATTCCAGCGAAATTTCCTGTTGATAGATTACAAATTGAAGTTGAAGAAGAAAACGAAAGAAGAATCGCAGCTAAAGAAAACGCTCAAATCGCAAGAGCAAAAAAAGTACAACGTCAACAAAAAGACAAAGGCAATGCAAATCCTTATGAAGCAGTTATGGAAGAAATTCCTGATGAAAATAAACATGATTTAAAATATTTAGGTCCAATTCGAATTGAAACTTTAACTCATAGATTAATAAAACATACTTATAAAGAAATATTACCTAATACTAATGTTTATCCTTCTTTAATAAAAGAAGTTTTAATGATTCCTGAAAAAACTCCAATTAAAGTTTTCGAAATATTAATTGAAGTTATGCAAGATCAAGTCGAAGGAAAATTCGAAAATGCAATTCGAAGATTAGAAAAAGCTCAAGATAATTTACCAAAAGATATGTCTCAAATTGATTTTCAAACTTCTTTATATTTTAGTTTAATATTTACTAATTTATATGAATCTTT
>JAEEGL013172311.1_pt1 | contig 14623 bp, 13 predicted proteins | sample 9134231 | NCBI WGS metagenome assembly JAEEGL01 (sample SAMN16246548, study PRJNA631951) | gut metagenome | biome: gut microbiome; feature: rumen; material: fiber-attached | host: Bos | place: Iran: Karaj | collected 2018-10 | reverse complement strand
GGCGGCGAAAGCCACCTGTGGTCGAGCCTCCCGCGGCCCGCGCTCTGCCAGCCGGCGGTGAACACGTCGCCGTGCCGCCCTTCCCGCGCGTCGAGGTTGGTCGAGGCCGTCCGCTCCCTATGGAATATCCGCCAGTCCACGTGATCTACAGCGGCCGCAGGAAGAACGCGTCGTGCGTGATCGCAAACGCCCAGTCCTCGGGCATGCGCTTCAATTCGTGCCCTGCGCCCCACGTGTCGGTGAAGAGGATTTCGCTAGTCTTCTGGTTGTACCCTATTATGAGGCGCATGTGGCCGCCTGCCGACTGCGGAATGCCGGGCTCGGGGAACATCCCGAGCGTGACCCCCCAGAGGATCGGCACGCCCTGGTCGATCTGCGTCTTCACGGTCGAGAGGAACTTCTTGTAGCGGGAGTCCTTGACGCGCATCTTCTTCAGGATCTTCGGCTTCATCGCCGCCCTTATCCCGCCGACGTCTATCATGCAGCCCTTCGTGAACGTCCCCATGTCGATCTCGCGGGCCTTCTCGGCCTTGGCGGCCTTGTTGTACATCGCGACTTCCTTCTCTATGTCGCCGACCGTCCCGCTCATCCTCACCACGTCCTCGTAGCCGAGGTGCTTTTTCGAGGCCATGAGCTTGACGGTATCGACCATCTTGTCGACCGACGTCCCGCCCTTCGCCTCGGTGCCCGCGATCTGCGCGATCTCGTGCTCGTCTATCTCGTGGCCGAAGTAGCGCATCACGCGCTCGCCCACGGCCGCCGCGCAGTAGCCCTTCTGCCCCTGGTCGACCATCGGCACGTTCTGTATCCAGACGTCGCCCTCGTTGTTCTTCGTGACGTTCGCCTTGAACTTCGCCTTGAGGGCGCCCGTGGACATCGGCTTTGCCGCGCGCTTCAGGCGCTGCTTGTCGTCCTTCGGGCAAAGCGTCACGCGCACGAACTGCGCGACGCGCTCCTTCTTCTTCGGGTTGTTCACGCCCCAAGTGAGCTCGACCGTCGGATCGACCTTGTCCCACTTCTTCGTATAGCTGTAGCCCTCGTCGGGCAGCTTCTGGCAGGCCGGGTTGCCGATCTTCCCGCGCGGCTCGACCTTCGAGGCGATCGAGGCGAGGAACTTCTGGAGGTCGGCGTCGCCAAGCGGCTCGCCCGTCTTGTCGTCGCCCCGGTTGTATAGGCTCATCTCGACGCGCCGCGCCCCCCCCGGCCCGTAGTAGATGCGAGCCTCCCAGACGTCGATGCCGTGCCATGTGCATGTGCCGCGCCTGAGGCAGTTCACGATGTCGCGCTTCTGCGAGGCGAACTCGAAGCCGTACTTGGCGTTGTCGACCGTGAAGTCGACGGCGCTCTCCTCCCATGCCTGCTTTTCCGCGAAGATCTTTCCGAGGTCGCAGGTGCCGATGGCGACGGCCGCTATTAGCGAGAGCATGGCCTTACCTCTTCTTGGCGGGGGTTTGCGCGGCGGCGGGCGCGGACTTCACGAGCTCCACGATCTTCGCCGTCACGTCGGGATTGGCCTTAAGGTACTCGATCGTGCCGAGCGAGCCCTGCGCGAGGTTGTCGTCGCCGAAGACGAGCCAGCTGCCGCGCTTCTCCACTATGCCGCGCGCAAGCGCCGCGTCGAGGACGGAGCCCTCGTAGGAGATGCCGCACGTGTAGAGGATGTCGAACTCGGCTTCGGTAAAGGGCGGCGCGACCTTGTTCTTCACCACCTTGACGCGCGTCCTGTTGCCGACGACCTGGCCGGCCGTGTTCTTGATGGCGCCGATTCTCTGCACCTGCAGGCGCACCGAGGCGTAGAACTTCAAGGCCTTGCCGCCTGGCGTCGTCTCGGGGTTCCCGAACATTACGCCTATCTTCTCGCGCACCTGGTTCGTGAAGATGAGGAGCGTCTTCGTCTGCGCGATCACCGAAGTGAGCTTGCGCATCGCCTGCGACATGAGGCGCGCCTGGAGGCCCATGTGGCTGTCGCCCATGTTGCCGTCGATCTCCGCCTGCGGGGTGAGCGCGGCGACGGAATCGACCACCACCACGTCGAGCGCGCCCGACTTCACGAGCTGCTCGCAGATCGTGAGCGCCTCCTCGCCCGAGTTGGGCTGCGCGACTATGAGGTTGTCGAGGTCGACGCCGATCTTCTTCGCGTACTGCGGGTCGAGCGCGTGCTCTGCGTCGATGAACGCGGCGACGCCGCCTGCCTTCTGCGCGTTCGCGACGACGTGCAGGGCGAGCGTCGTCTTGCCGGAGGACTCCTGGCCGTAGCACTCGACCACCCTGCCGCGCGGGAGCCCGCCCACGCCGAGAGCGAGGTCGAGCGAGAGCGCGCCCGTGGAGATGACGGGGATGTTCTCGACTTCGCGGCTCCCAAGGCGCATGATCGACATTTCGCCGAACTCCTTGCGTATCTGGTTCATCACCGCGTCAAGCGCGGTGTTCGTCTGCTTGGTCTGCGCGTCCTTCTTCTCGGCCATCGTCGTGTTCCTTAAGTTCAAGTTTCAAATGCCTTGGTATTATATCATAATTTCCGCCTAAATTCCCGAAAACTCGATTTCAGTGCAGTCGCCGGAAAAGAGCGCCCCCGCCACAAGCTCGCGCGCATGCGGCGAAAACGCGAAGTCGTGAAAGCCGTGCAGGTGGCCGGAGAGGACGGCCTTCACGAGCGGTTCGCGCCGCGCCCTTTCCACGAACTCGCACGAAAGCGCGTCGCGGTCCTTCGGGCTGCCGCAGGAGAATGCGTCGATGCCCTGCCCCGCCGTCCAAAGAGGCACATGGCACACCATCACCACGGGCAGTTTCTCCTTAAGCGTCTTCTCGAACGCCTCGGCGATCTCCGCCGTCACGGTGCGAAACGAATTGTCGAACACGAAGAAGTTGACGCCGTTCATCCTGTGGGTCGAGGCGGGGACGCCGTTCCACGGCTCCTTCAGCTTCGGGATCAGGGGCGCCTTGTACGCCTCGGTCTCAGGGTGCTCCGCGTCGCGCCAGTATTCGTGGTTGCCGACGCACGCGAGAAAGTCGTAGGAGCAGAGGAAGCGCCGCGCGTATTCAAGGTTCGCCTCGCTCATGAAGTCCATGAAGTCGCCGGTATGGACCATCCGAAGGCCCCTGGACTTCGCGTAGTGCGCGGCCTCGCAAAGATAGTATTCGCCCATCTCCCTGCCGATGCGGGAGCGCGCCTTCGCAAACGCATGGAGGGCGTCGCCGTCGCGGCTGTCTATGCGGGCAAGGTGCGAATCTGAGACGTGCAGAACGGAGAACGGGCGCTCCTCGCCGACGGCGAGCTTCACGCGGCGTACGTTCAGCGCCGCTATCGGCTCTAGGCCGCGCGCCGGCAGGAAAGGCATGGCGGCGGCAAGCCCGGAGAACTTCAGGAACTCGCGCCTGCCTAGAAGCATTGCCGTCTCTCCGTCCGCCTCAGTAGTTCTGCGGCTCGAGCTGGAAGTAGGCCTTCGGGTGGGCGCAGACTGGGCAGATTTCAGGCGCGGCCTCGCCTTCCACTATCGCGCCGCAGTTGCGGCACTGCCAGCGGTTCGGCCCGATGCGCACCCAGACTTCGCCCGTCTCGATGTTCTTCGCGAGCTTGCGGTAGCGCTCCTCGTGGTGCCTCTCGATCTCGGCGACCCTGGCGAAGAGGTCGGCGATGCGGTCAAAGCCCTCGGCCTTCGCCTCCTCTGAAAAGCGCCTGTACATCTCCGTCCACTCCTCGTGCTCGCCTGCCGCCGCCGCGAGAAGGTTCGCGGGCGTGTCGCCGATGCCGCCCAGCTCCTTGAACCACATCTTCGCGTGCTCCTTCTCGTTCAGGGCCGTCTCCGAGAAAATCGCCGAGATCTGCTCGTAGCCGTCCTTCTTCGCGCGGGAGGCGAAGTAGTCGTACTTGTTGCGCGCCTGCGACTCGCCTGCGAAGGCCGCCATCAGGTTCTGTTCCGTCTTTGATCCCTTGAGTTCCATTGTCGTTCCTCCTTGATGCAGTTTGCACCTGCCGCCATTGTCTTTACCCAACATCTGCCGCGAATGATATCAAATGACGGGGGTGGATGTCAAACGCCCGCCAAACGGGCGCTTGCGGCGGAGGACGAGATGTTGTATAATACCGCACATGAAAAGACACCTGCAAATCGCCCTCGCGGCGGCCGGCATCCTCGCCGCGCACTCCGCCATTGCCGAACGCGCCGAATGGGGCCGCCTTCTCGACCCCCCCGGCAACTACGGCTTCACGCGTTCCGTCGTCCGCGGCGAAACCTTCGAGCGGCCTGAATACACGATTGAATACTACAGGCAGGCCAATGGCCCCGGCACGACGCAGACGGTGATAATGACAATCCCCAGGGGCTCGACCGGCCCCTTCCCTGCGGTGGTGGTCCCCTTCTACTTTCCGGAGGCCATGCTCGGCTACGACCCCGCTACCGGCAATCCGATGCCCAGTTTCGCAGAAGTCGCGATGATGGCTGACCTTTCGCGCCGCGGATACGTCTGCATATCCGCCTCGGCGTACCACCTCACCTACCTTAAGTCGCAGAAGCCGCAGCGCGACTTCTCCCGCTGGCAGGACGCTGGCGCCGCGCTCGTCCGCGACTGGCCGTCATGGACCGGCATGGGCAAGCTGACGTTCGACACGCGGCTACTCGTCGACGTGCTCGAGGCGGACGCCCGCGTCGACAAGGCCCGCATCGGCATCGCCGGCCATTCGCTCGGCGGAAAGATGGCCCTCTTCGCAGGCGCGACAGATCCAAGGATAAAGGCCATCCTCGCGAGCGACCCTGGCGTATGCTGGGACCACAGCAACTGGAACGCCGTCTGGTACTTCGGCAGCAGACTGGCCGAGATGAAGGCCTCGGGGCTCGACATCGGCGGGCTGCTCGCAGACTTCGGCTGCAAGCCGCTATGCCTCCTTGCCGGGGAATACGACGGCGACTGGAGCGAGACGATGCTCAGGAAGGCATACGGGCACAACGCAGCGCCAGGGCGGCTTATGGTGGTGAACCCTCGCCTCGGCATCCACCGCCCCTCGAAAAAGTCACTTGAAAGCGGCTACTCGTTCCTTGACAGGCACCTCAAGGCGCCTGAACGGCCAACACCTGCCCGCCATCAAGAAGCATCTGGCGAAGGCGCCCGTACTCTACGCCCTGCACCGCCACGCCGCCGTCAATAGCGAGCGACGCCGCCGCGCCCGCCGCCTGGCCTAGCGCAAAGAAGACCGGCTCCATGCGTATCGAGCCAAAGGCCATGTGCGAGGCCGAGAGGCATACCGGGACAATGAGGTTGCCGCATTCGCCGCGCTTCGGCACGATTGCGCCATAGTCGATGCCATACGGCTTCATGCGCCCGCCGTCCCTGCGCCTGTGCGCGTCCGGGCCCCATGCGCTGTAGCGGCAGGGGTCCTCCACGTCGCCTTCGTTTAGCACCTTGCCGTCGGCAGTGACGCTGCGGCGCACGTTGTGGGAGTCCATCGTGTATGCGCCCATGGCGACAGGGCTGGGCACTTTGCGGTCGCCGCGGCACTCGTGCTCCGTCATCACGTATTCGCCGACCATGCGCCGCGCCTCGCGGACGTAGAGCTGGCTCTGCCAGCCGTCGCCAAAACCGTCAGGAAACTCGTCCTTGCACGTGCCCCAGCGCGAGACGCTTGCCCTCACTTCCAGGGGAATGCGCGGATGGTTTGCAAGCGTCCACATGAGCCCCTGCTGATATTCGAGATGCGCCCTGCATATTTCGGCGCGGCGCTTGTACGATGCCTCCGGCCACTCCCAGTTGCGCCCGATGAAGTCGGTCGAAAAGCCCGTGCGGTTGTTCGTGTCTGTCTTGCGGTTCGGCATTCGCGCATTGATCCAGGGAAGGCCCTTCTTCGCCTGCCCGCGCTCGTAGTTGCGGAAAAGCAGCTCGTACTCCCTCTCGTCGTAGTTAGCCGGCTTCTTGAACGGAATGCGGTTCCCGGGGTCGTCGGTAAGGCACATCCTGAAGCAATACGCCTGCACGCGGCTGTCGCCGTCGCCATCCCTCTCGGCCGGGTTGAACGGCTCGATGCCCGGGAGGAGCCCGCTTTCGGGACGGCCCTTCACGACATACGGGTCGACGCCGGGCATCAGCTGGTGGAACTTGGCCTCGCGCCACTGCACGCCGCTGATTGTCTCGCCATACGTGGAATTCGCCTCGCGCCCCACCGTATAGCGCACGCCGGCCGCCGCCATGAGGTCGCCCTCGTAAGTGGCGTCGACAAACACCTTGCCCCGGTAGACATTGCCAGAAAGAGTCTTAATCGAGACGATCCTCTCGCCTTCCTTCGCTACGCCGCCTTCGCGGTCAAGCCATTCGCCGCGGCGGATGTCGAGCCCGTAGCGCCTTTCCCATTCCTCGAGAACGGCGAGCGCGGCAGACGGCTCGAACGTCCACATGGAGCCTCCGTCCTTCGTGCCGGCGCACTGGCCTTCGGGAAAATACTCCTCCGGCTTCTGCCGCGTCCAGTGAGCCGGGTTCGAATACCACTTCACGATGTCCCTGTAGAACTCGAGCGCGAGCCCGCCGAACGCGGACTTGCTGCCGATGTCGGTCTGCCCGAGGCCGCCTGTCGTAAGCCCGCCGATGCGCCTTTCGGGGCACACGACGATCGCGCTCTTCCCGTGCCGCTGCGCCTCGATGGCGGCAGTCAATGCCGCAGGCGACGAGCCATAGACGACAACGTCCGCGCAATTGCGGGCATCCGCGCCCTGCAACGCGAATGGCATTGCAATCGCGGCGCAAAGCGCACTGCTAATTGAATGTTTCATTCAGCTTGACCTTTACCACCGCTTTGCGCAGACTGCCTAGGCCAGAGCGCGAAAGACACGGGATATGGGCATGCCACGGCGGGAAGAATATCGCAAACTGCCCGGGCGCGACGTCCCTGAACTCGACGGGCGCGTCGAAAAAGGCGATGTCGTTCTCTTCCGGGAAGCCCGCCGCCACGACTTCGCGCGGCGTGAGCCCAAAGCCAATCGTCTCGATGCCTGAAATCGGCACGTGTATGTCGATGTACCGCCCGTGCGCCTCGCACTGCGCCGCGCCTATCTGCCGCAGCTGGGAAGTCTGCACTGCCGCATAGCATTCGCCGCCTGGGACGATGTCGTACTTCCCGTCCGCCATTGCCGCGAAATCGCACTTCTTCAGGAAGTCGAACGCCGCCGGAAAATGCCTGTGCAGGGAGGCGGCCGCGTCGCACGCGGCAATCTCGCCGAACACTGGCCGCCTGGAAGCCTCTTCAAGGATGCATACCACATGCACGGCAACCCCGAGGCCGCGGCCGACGTCGCCCATGCCCTCGTTCGTCTTGCCCTTCACGGAAATGCACGTTGGCGAGATTCCCGCCGCCGCCGCAAGACGCGCGCGCATCCGCTCGGAATGCGGGCGTATCTTCGGCTCTTCGCAAATGACAGTCGCGTCGACGTTCCCGATCTCGAAACCGGCGCGGCGCACTTCGCCCGCGGCGATCTCAAGGAGGCGCATTGAATCCGCGCCCGCCCATTCGGGCGAGGTGTCGGGGAAGCGCGAGCCGATGTCGCCAAGCCCGGCCGCGCCGAGAAGCGCGTCAATGACGGCGTGCGCGAGCGCGTCCGCGTCGGAATGGCCGACAAGCCCGCGAGAAGAGTCAATCTCCACGCCCCCGAGCACGAGTCGGCGCCCTTCCGCGAAGCGGTGCGAGTCGTAGCCGTGGCCTATTCTCACTCAGCCGCGCTCCTTTTCTTCGCAATCCGCCTCTGAAGCACGAAGGCAACGCCTACCCAGACGGCAAGAACCACAAGGCAGATGAAGAAGACGCTCTTCCAGCCGATCTGGTAGACGAGCGCGAACGCAAGCGCTACCCAGAAGCCCATGAACGGCTCGTGGACGAGCTGCTTGCCCGCGAACGAAACGGCGGCGTCGGTCTTCGAGTCAGGGTCGACGGTGCGTAGAAGGAGCAGTCCCGTAGCCGTGACGCCTGTCGCCTGGCCGAACTCGGCGATGCCGCGCTCGAACCAGAACTTCTCGAAGATGCGCGGCGAGAACCAGAGGACGGCGAACACCGTCCACGCGAGACCGGCGACGATCATGATGGCAAGCGGCATCCAGTTGGCGGCCACGACCGAAAGCTGTATCGTCGCGACGGCCGAGACGGCGAGAAAGTCGAGCGCCGCGCCGGATATGCGCGTCATCTGGCCCTTGTCGACAAGGAGGTCCACGCGGCAGAGCTTCGAGAGGATCTGGAGTATGACGCCGCCTATCATGCAGAGCGGGAACATCGGGAAGCCGTTGAATATCATGTTCTCCGCCTCGGGCCTTAGCATGATCTCGGCCGACTTGAGCCCCTGCAGGATGCCGAAGCCGACGAGCACCGCTATGCCGACGATGGCGATGTGCCAGGCGAGCGAGTCGATGGAGTCCGCAAGCACGGTCTGCTTTCCTGCGGACGGCCTGTCGTGGCGCTCGGCGATGCCGAGGCGTTCGCCGCGCGAGCGCTTGCGGAACGGCCGCACCGTCTTCACGTAGCCCTTGCCGTACGCCCAGTTGACGAGCAGCATCCCGACGGCGATGCCGAGAATCATGCCGACCGTGGCGACTGTGTAGCCGAGGGCGATGCCCTCCTCCCAGCCGCGCGCGAGGAACGCCTCGCTCATCCCGCCGACAGTGCCGTGCCCGCCCTCGAAGCCGAGCTCAAGGAGGTTGCCGAACGCGGGCGAGACGCCGAAAAGCGGCATGAGGAGAAACCCGCAGAGGCCGATGCCGATGGCGTACTGGCCCCAGACGACGATCTGCGCGAGCGCGAGCTGCGGGAACGCCGTGGAGACGATCTCCTTCGCCTTGGGCGCGGCGGCGCCGAGGAAGAGCGTCGCGAAGACTATGTTGATGAGGAACCCCGGAAGCCTGCGCATCGTCTCGACTATCTCCGGCCTTATCGTGTCGCCCATGACGTTGAACGCGATGAGCCCGATGACGCCGCCTATCACGGAGCTTGGCATGTAGAGGCGCTGGAGAAGCGGTATCTGAACGCGAACGATCTTCCCGAGAACGAGAAAGACGCACAAAAGGACGAATATCTCAATGGCCGTCATATGTCACCTTCCAATTTGCCGCACTCCACACTGCATTCCACCGTTTCTGCGTCGCAACAACCCTGTCACAAAGCCGCCGCAGGACCGCCAACCGACCCCGTATTGCGTATTATACCAAAAATCCGCGCAGGATGTGGAGAGGCAGTCCCAAAGACGGCAGGCCCTACACGAACAGCACCTCGCGGCCGCAGAACATGAAATTGCCGCCTATGACGTATTCGACAGCAGTAGGCGAGAAGCGGTCTTCCGCCGTCAAGTGAAGATGGCCCGCGAGAATCGCCTTGAGAAGCGGCTCCTTCTTCAGGTACGCCAGGAAGTCGCTCGTGACCTTGTCTTCCTTCTGTCGCAGATAGTCGCCCTCGGGCGGCGGCAGCGCCGCGTCCTCGAACTTCCTGCCGGCGCACTTCCAGAACTTCACCAGCGCGCGCCAGATGTCGTCGGTATAGATCGGCACGTGCATGCAAAGGACGATCGGGAGGCCTTTCTTCACTTCGGCGCGGAAACGCTCGACCTGGCCGGGCGTGACCGTCCCGAAGACGTCGTCGACGGTAACGAAATTAACGCCGTTCACGATCTGGGAATGGAGGGAGATGTCAAAGGGGAATTCCTCGGCAAGTTTCTCGCGGGAGCAATCCTTCCATGCCTCGTCCTTCTCCTTCGGGTCGCCCAGCCACATGTCACGCGAGAATTCGTGGTTGCCGAGCGAGCCGAACATGCTATCGCCAAAGTACTTCTTCACGAGATCGAAGTTGGCGCGGCTCTGCCAGTCGATGAGGTCGCCCGTGTGGACGACGTAGTCGACGTTTTTCTTAGCCCATGAGAGCGAGTCCCTAAGGGCCTCCTCCTGGCGGCCGCCGAACGTCTTGCGGCGAATGTCCATAAGCTTGAGCTTCGTCTCGCCTTCGTCGGGATATGCCTCGCTCAAGTGCGTGTCGGAGATGTGCAGCACGGAAAACGGCTTCGTCGCGCCGACATGGACCGTCGCGTAGGAGAGCGACAGCCGCTCGAACTTGCCGCGCCGGGGGAAGAGCGAAGGGTCGTCCTCCGCAAACGACGGCAGCTTCGCCGTCGCAACCAGTGCGCCGCCCGCGACTGCGGCCTTTAGAAACCCCCTTCTGTCAGTGTTCATCGTTCCCGCCTCCAGATTACAGTGCCCTGCCATGAAACAAGCTCCGTGTCGTTCTCGATTGGAACGTCATGATCCAACAAGCCTCCATGCGGTCGCATAGTCACGACAATTTCGACTTCCCTTCCTCTTTTCCTTGTCTCGACGTCCCTTATCCCGCACCAACCGTTCATAGGCTGTCCCGACAGATGAAGCCACTCGTTCCCCTTCCCGTCGTCCTGATGCACGACAATATATCTGCTATCTATGCGCGTTCGTTTCATCTGTTGCGTATTATATCATATTTAGTTGGCTAGTGAGATAGTTAGGTGGTTTGGTAGTTGGGTGGTTGTGGTTTGATGGTGCGGTAGTTTACTCCTCGCGCAGAGACGCATAGCTCTCTATCTGGGGTCTGTCCCCAAGGACTTTGTCCCCGTCACATTTGGGGGTCTGTCCCCAAATTCCCCAAATTCTTCCAGCCCGATATCTTTCCAAAAATAGCCATGTAGCCCCATTTTCAGTCTCGCCTATGGGGTCTGTCCCCAAATTCTTCGGGGTCTGTCCCCCAGAGTCTTTATGGGTATGGATATCAGTAATGCGGGGGGCAGAATGCACAAAACCGAAGCGCCGCTGACTAGCACTTCGGTTTGAGCAACAAGTTTAACCATAAGAGTATATGCACGCGATGACACACGATGACAAAGAAATTTAAAAAAAGATTCCGCGGACGCAAAATAAGCCCTTCGGGGTCTGTCCCCCTAGCAAACTTGACCAGTTGCCAAGTTTGCCGCACTAAGGCAGGCTGTGGCGGGCAAGCGAGACGCGGCGGGGCCTGCGGCCCTAGTTCCGGAACGAATGTATCGGCGCGGGGATGCGGCCCCTGCGCCCTATCATCGCCTCGCAAGAGAACTTCGAGACTTCCATCACCGGCGCGTGGCCGAGAAGCCCGCCGAACTCAACCATGTCGCCGACCTTGCCGCCCTTCACCGGGATTATCCTCACGGCCGTCGTCTTCTGGTTGACCATGCCTATCGCCGCCTCGTCTGCGATGATGCCGGCGATCGTCGCGGCGGAAGTGTCGCCCGGCACGGCTATCATGTCGAGCCCTACCGAGCAGACGCACGTCATCGCCTCGAGCTTCTCTATCGAAAGCGCCCCGGCCTCGACCGCGGCGATCATGCCGCGGTCCTCAGAAACCGGGATGAACGCGCCAGAAAGCCCGCCCACATACGAGGAAGCCATGACGCCGCCCTTCTTGACCTGGTCGTTCAGGAGCGCGAGCGCGGCAGTCGTGCCCGGCGCCCCCGGCTGCTCGAGCCCTATCTCGCGCAGGATGTCGGCGACGGAATCGCCTACCGCCGGCGTCGGCGCAAGCGAGAGGTCGATTATGCCGAACGGCACCCCGAGCCTGCGCGAGGCCTCCTGCGCGACAAGCTGCCCGACGCGCGTTATCTTGAACGCCGTGCGCTTTATCGTCTCGCACAATGTCTCGAAGTCTGCGCCGCGAATAGACTTGAGGACGTGGTTCACCACGCCAGGGCCCGACACGCCCACGTTGATCACGGCCTCGCCCTCGCTTATGCCGTGGAACGCGCCGGCCATGAACGGGTTGTCGTCCGGCGCGTTGCAGAGCGCGACGAGCTTGGCGCAGCCGATCGAGTTCGGAGTGCGCCGCGCCGTCTCCACCACCTTCTCGCCCATGAGCCGCACGGCGTCCATGTCGATGCCGGACTTCGTCGACCCGACGTTCACCGACGAGCACACGCGCGACGTCGCCGCGAGCGCGGCCGGGATGGAATCGAAGAAAAGCCTGTCGGCGTCGGTCATGCCCTTGGAGAGAATCGCCGAATACCCGCCTATGAAGTTTACGCCGAGCTCCTTCGCCGCCGCGTCCATCGTGCGGGCGATCTTCACGAAGTCGGAGGCCTTCCTGCAGCAGGACGCGCCCACCACGGCGGCGGGCGTCACGGAAATGCGCTTGTTTATTATGGGCACGCCGAAGTCGCGCTCTATCTCCTCGCCGGTCGCGACGAGCTTCCTCGCGTACTTCAGGAGCTTCTCGCGTATCCTGCGGCATATCGCGTCCACCGAGGACCCGCACGTGTCGAGAAGCGAGACGCCCATGGTGATGGTGCGGACGTCGAGGTTCTCCTCGACGATCATCCTGTTCGTCTCAAGGACTTCGGAGATGTCTGTCATACGCGGTGCATCTTCTCGAATATCTCTGCCTTCTGGCAGCCGATCTGAAGGCCGATCTTCCGGCCGATCTTCGCGAGGTCGGCGACCAGCCTGCCGAAGTCGCGCGGCGACGACGACGCGTCGGCGACCATCATCATGTTGAAGTACCCTCCCGTGATCGTCTGGGAGATGTCGAGGATGTTCACGCCCGCCCGCGCCAGATAGGAGCAGACCTGGGCGAGAATGCCCACCCTGTCCCTGCCGATGACGGTTATTATGAGTTTTTCCATGCTGCGGCACCTTTCAAAAGCCTTGCCATTCTCGCGGCGCTTTTCGTGCGCACCTCGCGGAAGAGCGAACCGCCGTTCGCGTCCATCGCGACCACTCCCCTGAGGCCCGCCACGTCAAGATGCCAGCACGCCTCCGCCGCGCCGAAATCGTCGAGATGGTCGACCTTCAGAACCTTCTTCACGCAGGACGCGGCAAGCGCCGCCGCGCCGCCAACGGCCTGCACGTATACGCAGCCGCAGCGCTTCATCGCCTCGTGCGTCGCATCGTCCATGCCGCCCTTGCCTATTATGACCCTGACGCCCGTGCCCGCTATGAAGCGCGGCTCGTAGACGTTTTCCCTGACGCTCGTAGTCGGGCCAGCGGCGGCTATGCGCCACCCGCCGCCGTCCCTGACCGCCACCGGGCCGCAATGGTAGAGGGCGGCCCCCTTAAGCTCGCGCGGCGCGGCGCCGCCGTCGGCGAAGAACTTGTGCAGCGCGTCGCGCCCCGTCACCACGAGGCCGTGTATCTCCACGGCGTCGCCCGCCTTGAGCGAACGAACGTCCCTTTCATCGCATGGCAGACGCAGTATCTTCATTTCACCAGTATCGTGCGGCGCCTGCAGGCCCAGCACATGTACGCAACCGTTACGAAATACGAAGCCGGCAGGCGCGGCCTGAAGGCGAGCTTCACCCCAAGGAGCGTCGTGCGGCCGCCAAGCCCCATCGGGCCAATGCCGAGCGAGTTTGCGTCTGCAAGAAGCCTTGACTCGAATTCAGTCGGCTTCTCGTCGAGCGAGCGGAGGAGCTGCTCCTTCGCGACTGCGAAGCCGGTGGCCCTGTCGCCGCCGACGCAGACCCCGAGTATCCCGGGGGCGCAGCCGTAGCCCTGCGCCTTCGCGACGGCGTCGAGAACGCATGCCCTCACGCCCTCCATGTCGCGGCCGGCGCCAAGCGAGGCGTCGGGGAGGGAATACTGGCGGCTCATGTTCTCCGAGCCGCCGCCCTTCATGAGAAGCGTCACGCCCTTGCGCGAACAGTAGTGGATTGCGGGCGCGCCCTCGCCGCAGTTGTCGTCTATCGAGCGGCCGCTCGCCGTGTCTATGCAGTTCCTGCGGAGAAGCCCTAGCCGCGTCGCCTCGGCGACGGCGCGGTTCACGGCCTTGCGCGTCACCTTGCCGCGCAGCGCCTCGTCGACGTAGAACGAAAGGGTGCCGGTATCCTGGCAGAGGGGCGTCTTCCCCTTCTCGGCAAGCGCGCAGTTCTCGAGTATCGTGGAGATGACGACCGATGCCGACGAACCCTTCCTCTCCGCGCCAAGGGCGCGTTCAAGAGCGCGAACGACGTCCCCCGGCAGGGAAGACGTCGTCCGGCGCACTAGTTCAGTCAGCTGTTCGACTGCCGTCATCTCGCTACTGGAGCAGGTCGATGTCGCCAGCGCTCTCGTCGGAGAGGAGGTTGTCGTCGCCGTCGGCGGACGTGTCGCCGTCGTCCATGACGAGACTCGTGACGGACGGGTCGCTCAGGTCCTCCTCGTCGTCCTCCCCTTCCTCGCCGGGCAGGGGACGCGTCGGGATTCCGTCGCGCTCGGCATGGCGCCTGCGCTGCTCCTCGAGAAGCTCGTCCATCTCCTCGTCGCTGATCGTGTCGGCGAGCGGCACGAGCTTGAGGTAGCGGTGCATCGGGAAGCCCGTGCCGCCGGGGATGAGGTGGCCGAGGATGACGTTCTCCTTGAAGCCCCTGAGCTCGTCGACGCGGCCCATCGTCGCGGCCTCGGTGAGGACGCGCGTCGTGTCCTGGAAGGACGCGGCGGAGATGAACGAATCGGTCTCGAGCGCGGCCTTCGTGATGCCGAGGAGCGCGGGCTGGGCCTCCGCAGGGCGGCGGCCTTCGCTCATCATCTGCTCGTTCACGCGCAAGAACGTCTGACGCGTGATCTGCTCGCCCCAGAGGAAGTCCGTGTCCCCGGGGTTGGTGATGCGCCCCTTGCGGCGCATCTGCCTGACGATGATCTCTTT
>JAEEGL012151215.1_pt1 | contig 14623 bp, 15 predicted proteins | sample 9134231 | NCBI WGS metagenome assembly JAEEGL01 (sample SAMN16246548, study PRJNA631951) | gut metagenome | biome: gut microbiome; feature: rumen; material: fiber-attached | host: Bos | place: Iran: Karaj | collected 2018-10 | reverse complement strand
TTCAGCGAAAAGGACACCGCCAAAACGGAATATGTGCTGGCCGGAACGCTGCTGAGCATCTTTATTGCCGTGCTGGCAGGGATGATGGTGATGTGTGTGAAATAAGAAACTGAAATATATATCGATGAAACTATCCAATCTGATTATTGCCGGGCTGCCGAAGACTTTTGATGTCGGTGATGCGGTGGACTATATCCAGCCATGGTCGGATGACATGCGGCCGGAGGATATGCAATATGATTTGTATTTCGCTGAAGCAGACGAGTCGAAAGGGGAGGAGGCCGTGGTCCTGTTCAAGTACAATGAATCATCCGCCGGAGTAGATTTGGTACATACTCCGCATTTGCAAGCCTTGGCCGTTTATCTGTCGCCCTGGGCGTCTGAGGCTGACGTGTTTCTATATGCCGCCTTTGTTAACGCGGTTCTGGCCAGACACAAACGGGCCAGGCTGTATGACAAGTACGCGCCACTGAAGAATCTGACCGACGATGATGTTCGGCAGATGATAAAGGATCGCAACACCTATCTGAAGCGCCTGTTGACTACGAAGGAAGGCTTTACGATGGAGGGAATCAATGCGGACTTCACGCTCCAAGTGGCCCATCTCCGCCCCGCCATCTCGCCTGATATGCAGGTTCAGGAACTTCAACGACAGTTCGTGGCGATGCAGTGGAAGTTTGAGGAGAAAGAGAAATAGCAATAGGGGGTGTCACAATTGTGATGCCCCTTTCTTTTAGCTTTTCTATATACAAATTTTGCTGATTTCCAAATCTTTGCAAACCTTGCAAAGATTTGCATAGGGCGAAATCGGCCCTTAACTTTGTCGTTGGAAATGCCGGGGATGTCCCCACCGGGTTCCGCTTGTTGGGGGGGGATACTAAACATTATATATTATGGCACAGGAAAAGATGAACGTAACGCTGGCTAAGGCCGAGCACGAGCGGGCGGTTTATACGGAATCGCTGCGAAAACAGGGGGAGTTCTTCAAACGGAATTCCTCTTCATTCAAGGGAGAGAAAAAGACTTTCCATGCTGCGGAAGGGCAGTTGGAGGACCCTACCAAGATGGGCCACACGGTGGTGGCTACTACGGTGTCGGAAGAGATTAAGCGGCTGGTGGATAGGGCGTTGCTGCCTTATCTGAAGGATCAGTTCGCCATTGAGGCGACGAATGCCGCCGGATCGGCAAGGGTGCCGTTCGTGGTGGACGGGCTCAACCTGGGCAGCCTGTCAGCAACGGAGTTGCTTCGGCTCAAGAACATCCTGACCGATGAGAACCTGAAGAACCTGGTCGCGAACATCCCGGTCCGGTCGGACTCCGAAATCTGGAAGGCCAGCGCGAACGAGGATTATCAGGGTCGGCCCGATATCTTCGAGACCCCGCGTCTGGAGGGCGACAGCTTCACCACTATCACGGACACGGAGATCTTGCTGGATCCCAACATCGACAAGGAGCACCTGCCGTCCAGCTATCGGCCTATTACTAAAGAGGTTAAGACTACTATAAAACGAGGATCATATACGTCCCAGAAGTTCTCTGGAGAATGGACGCTGAGGCAGAAACAACTGGTTCAGGAGCGCATCAGCAAATTGATGAATGCGGTAATTGAGGCAACTAAGACCGTCAATGATACTCCCACTATCGAACCTAATCTTGCCACGGACAAGCTCCTCCAGTATATTTTCTACGGGAACGAATGATTCCTGATTGGCAGATCAGCGTTAGCATAATGACTCGGCTTTATTTGCGTCCCGTTGGGATGCGCGTCAGCTTCAGCATCGTGCCAAAGCATCTGCTTCATGGTTCAAAGTATAGGCTCTTCGGAGGTTAAGTGTTTCGACAAGAGAGCCCAAGGTTGCGGGTTCAAGTCCCGCATCCACCTCTAAATCAATTTAATACACGGTGGATTAGATCAAATGGTAGATCATGGGCTATAAAGCTTCAGCTTGAAATACTCTGAATCCTATCGGCCAACCTGGGGGCCGGAAAAGAAGGATAAGAAATCCGGTCCAGGCCGCGTACCTTAGTGGTAAAGGGCAACACTTGCATAATGTCGATAACGTGGGTTCGAATCCCACCGCGGCCACGAAAAATGGGATATTCATTTTGAAGTGTCTGAAATATCACTTACATTTGCAAAAGAGAGGACATTGTCATATGGAAAAGAAGAAAGAGAATAAGAATATCTTTGTGAAGATGGTAGAGGATAAACGCTCTATCATCAAGAGTATTCGTGAGGGTGTGCCCACTAAGACAATTGAGGAGGAGAGGAATGTTAAGTTCGTTACACCCGTATAGGTATTGGGAGGAAGACGGCCAATATTTCTTTAACACACCGTCGGGCGCTCAGTATGTCGCCTATTTCTTGGAACTCCCATTCGCCAAGAATCTGTATACCTTTAACTTCGACAAACTCCATTTGGGAACTCATGGAGTAGTGGACGTCTATGTGTGCGATACAATCTGCACCATCCTGGCATTGTTCTTTCAGAAGCATCAGGATTCTATGCTGGTTGCATGTGACTCATCAGACGGACGCGAAGCGGCCAGGATGCGTCTGTTTGAATCCTGGTACAGAAGGTTGGCCCCGGAGGAACTGAAGAAAATCGACCGAAGCGGACAAGCCGAAGAGTATCGGCTATTTCTGTCTCTGTTTGTCTGGGACGACAATCCTGACAAGGAACGGCTCATCACTATTTTGGATGAGTATTGTAGGGATTTGCTTGAATTATGACTGGTTGTTGGGGTTGAGGCTATGTTTCTTCTTCCTCAAGTATCCAGCAATTCTCGTCCAACTCGACCTGTCCGTTATCGCCAAACAAAGTGTCAATGGATTCTAAATCATCCCGTTTCAAGTGGTATATGTGTATGTGATTGATATCATAAAATGTCACCTCGATAGGAAATGGTCCGCCTTGCCCCTTCAGTTCTGCATTTCTAATGAAATCTTTCATCTCGCAGCTGTTGGGAAAGAAAAGAGATTGAACTAGTTCATCGGCCGTGATGTTGGGTATGATTATTTCTTGGTGCCAGTACCAGAATCTGAGTCTGTAAGTCATAACCGCAAGGTGTTAAGATAATAGCTGTACTACGTGCATCGCCCCGTTGTTATTGTCGCAGTGGCCGAGGGCTTCCTGGCAGTCCTCCAGCTTGTTGAAGTCGTACTTGCTCCAGTCCCGGCAGTCGATGAGATCGAGGCCGTTGAGGTTGAGGACCTTCGGAAAGAATGCGAAGATATCCTTATCCTCCGGTCTGAAATACCGGCTGGATAGGAGGTGGAGGAAGGCCATAGGCAGTTTCTTGCGATAGCCCCACTGGAGGTGGTACACGCGATTGAGGCGGGCGCCACTGCGCCCTTCGATTTGCAGGAGGAGGTTGGTTCGTTGGCCCATGGTATGATTCTTTTGATGTAGGTTCATTGTTTACGGCATCCCGATGATGCCCTTGATAAAGTCAATAGCTCTTTTATTTAGCAGCCCGTTGAGTGTCTTCTGCTCCTGTTTGGCCAGGTTGTTATAGTCGTCCGCGTGCTCTTTTAGGAAGTCCTCCAGGACGTCTTTGGCGAGGAGGCCGCTGACGCGTCCGAGGTCCTTTGGGAAGGAGACTTCGCCGATGTGGCTCTTGACGTTGTCCAGGCGAGGAGCGGTGAAATAAGCCTCGGCTAAGTCGAATAGCTGTGCCACTTCATCGGGAATTGCCCTTGGCGTCTTGGGCTCGTGCTTCACGGCCTTCTTCTCCGCGAAGCGTGCGTTCTTGTTCTTGATGATGATGCGGGAGCCGTTGGGGATGTAGAGCGGCTCCTTGGGGCGAATGACGACGCCTTCGCAGATATTGTCCTCCAGCTCGGGGAGGCCGAAGTGCCTGAAGAGGGTGCTGGGGAAGGCATTCGGGTAGGCAAGGCACTCGTCCAGCGTGCCCTCGAAAAGTGTCTCGGCATACAGGAAGCCGGCCTCGGTAAAGATGTGGTTGGTAGTGTCGACGTCCAGGTAGAAGGCCTCGTCAGGCGTGTGGACGTAGATGTCGAAGCCGTAGAAGTCGTGGCCGGGGCAGTAGTAGACGCCCTTCTGGATGGCCGACATTGCACCGATGCGCTTGACTTCCTTGTGTGGGTACGCACCACCGAACATTTCGCCATAGACGATGATAGAGGTGAGAGTGGGGAAGCGCTCCTTGAGTATCCCATATACCTTAAAGACGCGCTCGCGATAGCGCTCGGCCAGATCCTGCCACCGGTAGAAGTCTTCGCCGTCCGTTACGATGGCGGTGCGCTTGGCGAACTGGATTTGCTCCCCGTCGCAAAGGAAACTGCAGTTGGAGCCGTGGACCTTTTCCTGAACTACAAATCGTGTCCCGGCAGGGGTGTGATTGCGCACTTTCTCCATGAAGGCGCCGTCGAAAGAGTTCTCAATGGAACTGTATTTTTTGAATGTCAGCATAGCGTTTTCTTTTTGGGCAAAGGTAGAGCGGTTTTGTGCGCCGAACAAATCTTTGCAAGCTTTGCAAAGATTTGGAAATGAGAAAGATACGGTTATTATAAAAAGAATCGAAAAATGCAAATCTTTGCAAACCTTGCAAAGATTTGCAGGGGGCGGAAAGGCCCCGTAACTTTGCGGAAAAAAGGGAACGATTATGATAATAATACCAGACGTTCACGGACGCACTTTCTGGCGTCAAACAGTTCAAGAGTATCTTGGTAAGGAGCACATCCTGTTTCTGGGAGATTATATGGATTCGTATGCATACGAGGGGATCACTCCCGAAGATGCGTACAAGGTGTTTATTGAGATTGTAGAGCTAAAAAAGAAGCATCCTGATAATATCACGCTGTTGCTGGGGAATCATGACCTGCATTACCTTAATCCAGATATGGAAGGAGGGCGCCTGGATTATAAGAGGCGCGAGCAGATTATTAAGGACATTACAGATAATGCCGAGTTGTTCCGAATTGCCGAGTCAGCAACGATTGGCGGTAAGAATTACCTATTCACGCATGCCGGGCTGAGAGCGGCATGGCTTCAGGCGCATCGAGAGGAGCTCGGCAATCCTGAACCGAAAGACATCACGGAGTGTCTTAATTCGATGTGGCTTGACATCGACAAACGCCCTTCTCTTCTTGGGATGATGGGAGATGTTTCCTATAGTCGATGGGGAAATCGGCCCTACGGAAGTCCGGTGTGGAATGACGTTGATGATTTGGCGAAGAGCCAAGAGGAGGTTCCGGGATTCATTCAGGTGTTTGGGCATACCCAGCAGGAAGCCAAACCAGTTATTTGCGATTACTATATGTGCCTCGATGTGAGGTGTACATTCAGGCTATCTGATAATAACCATATTCAAACTCTGACCTAAATGGAATCTGTTTTGTCTATTATAGTGATATGGATATTTGGCATCATCATGATGCTGTTTTGGTCTCTGCTCCTTGCGTGGCCGTTTCAGCTACTGTGGAATTGGCTTGTCCCCTCTATCTTTGGCCTTGGAAAGATTACGTTCTTCCAGGCATTTGGACTTAAGCTTATGTTAGCGTTGGTTTTCGGACGGATGTCCATAGAGGATAAGCGAAAGAAGGAGGATAGAAAAAAATCAAATAGTCTTTGCAATTCGGGGAAACATCCCTATATTTGCGAGGAAGGGTCTTCAAAACCACAGAGGCCCATCTGGAAACATGAACGCTTTTAGAGACATTGATTCTCTTCTGCGCGTCATCTCCCGGGAAAAAGACATACTCAGGTTTCTGTTTACAAGCAGAAAGGCGCCCTCGCTTCGCAGCGAGCAGGCGTTGGAGAATTTCCTATCCTCGGACGAACGCCGATTGAATCTTCTCCTTGACCACGGGGTCATCCGCCTTTCGGAAGGCGGTGTCCTGGTGCTGGAGGAGACATTCCTGCGCTTCTTCGAAGAAGTACTGGAAGTGAACGAGGAGATAAATGTCCAGTCGGTCAAGCAGCACATCGATGCGCTTAATGAGAACATCGAACTATGGCTGACATCAGGCACGGACCCGCAGCGCTTCCGCTATATGGGTGAGATTCTGCGCATCCTCAGGAATATTTCCCTCTCCACGCACCGGAATGTTATCGACCTCAAACGCAATATCGACAGCACCTATAAGAACGAGCGGGATTATGCCCTCAAGCGCAAGCGTTTGGAGATCCTGGACCGCAAGCGGGCCGATATCGCCCTTCTCATCAAAGAGGCCGAGAAGGTGATTGGCGAAAAGCATCCCACCTTCTTTGGCGTGTCGATGGATTCGCACTTGAAAGACACTGTGGCTGAAGTAAAGACTTCGCTAACAGAGTCTTATCACCATCTGCTGGAGCTGGACCGGCAGATTATCCAGTACCTGAATAAGATTGAGGCGGAACAGAAACTAGTGGAAAAGATCCGTCGTATTAAATACCTCAAGGACCAATTGATTTGGGAGCAATCCACCGATGTCCTATTCTTCTTGCAGACCCATCGGCCGGCCTTCCTGGAGAAGCGGCCCTGGTATAATTGTCTGCCCTCGTTGGATGACATTACCAATACGCCAGACGGTCTGGCCGCATTGAAGGAAGCGCACAAGGCGCTCAAGCATCCGGTGGCCAAACGAAAGACGAACGATGTGCCACTCTCGGCAGAGGAGCTACAACCCACTGCCGTCGTAAAGGACATTCTTAATACTTTCCAACTGCGTAGCGCCTTCCTGGGCGGATCTCAGGACTTGATGTCTTTCATCGGCCAGTACCGCTTCGATGAACTCATGAACGAAGAAGAGAAGCTCACACTTTTCTGTCGCCTGGCGGCCGAGTATTACGATGACTTCCGCATCAGCGAAGAAACCGCCCATATGGGATACTATACATATCCACTGATTTATCCGCGATAGACCATGATTAAGTCCAAAGAAATATTCGACATCCTGTCCCGAGGCGGGTTCATCTGCCAGGACAGCGCCAGGGTGGAAACCAGAAGGCTCTACGACCTCATCGAGGAACATTTCGATGAGTATAAGGCTTATTATCAGGGAATTGGCTTCCAATTGGAGCAGGGAAACGGCTACTTCCACTTTACGCGAGAGGATTCTAAGACGGAGCTAACACGGCGTCTGACCAACCTGGGCGTATGGATAGACCGGTTGGATTTCATCAAGACCTTCCACAGCGGCTTCTCCACGGGGATGCGTTTCGGCCCTTCCACTATCACAGAAGCGGCATCGGCCGATGTGGAGTTGAAAGAAAAGGCCCGGAAACTCTATGAGGGACAGCGCAGTGTCAAGGACGCAGTTCAGGCATTGGTGGAAGATATGGAGAAGGCTGGATTCATCGAGCTGGAAAACGAATTTGAACAAAAGTATAAGGTAACTTCGGCCTTTCATTTTCTGGAGGGGCTGGTAGAAATGCTGACCATCAGCGAGGAGGAGGAAAGAGATGAATAATGATTCTATTGTGATAGTAAGCGAGAGCACGATTCAAAAACAGATTTATGAATTGAGAGGAATAAGGGTTATGTTGGACTCTGACTTGGCAGCATTGTATCAGATTGAGACGAAGAATTTGAAACGTCAAGTGCGACGAAATATATCAAGATTCCCATTGGACTTTATGTTTGAGTTAACGGCTGAAGAGTCCAAAGCTTTGAGGTGCCAAAATGTCACCACAAATAATCATGGTGGCAATAGGTATCCTCCAATGGCTTTCACTGAGTTAGGTGTAGCTATGCTTAGCAGTGTTCTTACATCTGAAATAGCAGTCCAGGTAAACATTGCCATCATGAGAGCGTTTTCTGCGATGAAAGAGTACCTGTCTCGGCAATCACGTATGGATGTTGAGATAGATTCATTAAAAGCAAGAATGAATCTTCTTGTAGAGGAAAGAGAAATGGATTTAGCATCATTCAATGATCTGTCAGAGGAAATGAGAGCCGAAATATGCTGTATCAATCAGGCGATTGCGGATCTTTCGGTGAGAATAGAAGAACACAAAACCAAGCCCCATAAAAAAATTGGTTTTAAAAGACGCGACGAAAAGGAGGAGGCCCATGAGACAGCTGAGTAAGATTATTTTTATCAATAGCGCTAACATCAGGTATGGGGAGGTGTTGCTGGACGGCAACGTGCATCTGATTGGTACGCAGGGCGTTGGAAAGAGCACCGTGCTGCGGGCTATCCTGTTTTTCTATACGGCTGAGAAGAACAAGTTGGGTATCAGCCGGGAGAAGAAGACTTTTGACGACTTCTATCTGCCAGGGGCCAACTCGTACCTGATTTATGAGGTGGAGAGCGAGTTCGGGGCCTTTACTGTGCTGGTTTTCAGGCGGAACGCGCATTCGGTTTTCCGCTTCATCAACGCTCCATTCCAGAAAGAGTGGGTCATTGATGAGAACGGGGAAGTGACGGCCGACTCATCGGTTATCCGCAGAAGGCTGGGATCTGCATCTATGACACGCATTGTGGACGAGTACCAAGATTATCGGGATATAATCTACGGCAACCGTCGCGTAGCGGGGAAGGAGTTTGCGCGATACTGCATCATGGAAACAGCCAAGTATCAAAACATTCCGCGCTCCTTACAGAACGTCTTTCTGGGCGCCAAGGTGGATGCCGATTTCATCAAGGACATCATCATCCGCTCGCTGGGCGATGAGGAGCCGGGCATCGACCTGGTGTATTTCCGTAGCCAGTTAGCGGGATTTGAACGGGAGTACAACGACATTCAAGCCTGGTTCCAGAAGAACAAGCAGGGAGAGGTGACCGTGCGGCGTCAGGGCGAGAAGGTGATTGAGCATTACCGACGACTGCTGTATCTGGACGATGAACTCTCTAGTGCGCTGCTGGAGTTGAGGTTTGCACGCCGGTATGCCCAGGAGCACATCCCTCTGCTGGAAAAGCAGGCGGAAGATAAGGAAATAGAACTGAACAAGCATAAGGAGAAACTCTCCGAGTTACAAGACAAGTTCAACCACGAACTGTCTTCACTGGAGCAGGAGTATGGCGCCGTAAAGGATAAGTTAGAAAGGATTCCGGAGCTTAGAAAGAAATACGAACAGCTTAAGATTCGGGAACTTATCGAGGAAGATGGCCGAGAGCCAGCCTTGAAGGCGGCATTGGATTCCGCCTTGCAACTGAAGCGGCGCCTTACCCGCGAATACGAGGACATTTCGGCCAAATACAGCGACAGGGAGAGGGAATTGAAACTGGGATTCGGTGCCTGGAAATCGGCTAGGGAGAGCCGAATAGTAGAGATTGGTACCGCCTACAACGAGCAGATGCAGAAGGTGGCCGAGGCCCTCAAGTCTGAACTTGCCGCCATTGAGGAGGCCTTCCGTGAAAGGGAAGAGGCCGTTCGCGGGCAATTGGAAGACCTTTCCGAACGCATCGGAGAAGCGGACAAACAGCTTACCATTGCCGGGATGCTGACGCCCTATGCAGCCGAGATAGACGCTGCCCGGGCAGAATTGAGCAGGCTCAGTGGCGAGGACCGGGCGTTGAAGGCATCGGAGAAAGAGATGCAGGCCCGTATCGATGCTGCTACGAAAGAGGCGTTGATGCAACAGGGCGAAAGAGAGAGGGAATATGACGATAAACTCGAGGCCATCAGGATTCGAATTGCGGAACTCTCCTCGCAGATAACCGATATCGAAGAACTGCTAGCCTCCATGGACGGCTCGCTGATACAGTGGCTGAGCCAGCATAAGCCAGACTGGGCACAGAACATCGGCAAGGTGGCCGATGAACGTACCGTGCTATATGCCAAGAACTTATGGCCAACAGAAGGAAAGAGCAATTCTTTGTATGGGGTGGATATTGACCTAAACGGCCTCAAGACGCGAGTCAGAACGCCTGAACAGCTGATGGAGGAAAAGCACAAACTAGGAAAGGAGCGACAGAAGCAGCAGGCAGAACAGGAAATGCTGCTGGCCGAAAAGGAATCTGAGCTGTCCGCCCTCAGGAAAAAGCACAATGCACGAATCAAAGATCTTAAGGAACAACAGGCCCAGTTACAGACAGCCGCGCTGATGCTTCCTGCGAAAATCGATGGTGTGCAAAAGCAGATAGCGGCCTATGAGCAGAGAACGCAGGAGGAACGAGTGGCAGCCAAGTCGCGTTACAAACAACAGTTGGATGAGTTTCAGGCGCAGAAAGTACTTGCCGCCGAGCAGCGAACTCGGCTACAAGAGGAGAAGCTGGCCGAAAAGAAGCGAACGGAGGATGCTGATGCCAAGCGGCGCAAATCCCTGAAACAACAGTACGATGCTGCCGTTTCAGGTGTTACAAAAGAAATTGCCGCGAAGGAAACGGCGTTGCAGCAATCGCTGGAGGCGCTTGCAAAGGAGCGTTCCCTCGAACTGGCGGGACAGGGGGCGGATACGAAAGCTCTTGAGAAATGTGAAGCTGAGATTCGGGAACTCACTGCCCGGCTGGAGCAAATCGGCACCAATAAGGAAGTCCTGTTCAACTACCGCAAGGATAAAGCGGATTTCTTGGATAAACGGGACGTTTTTCTCTCTCAAAAGAAGGCTATCGAGGGGAAAAAGGATTCACTCTCGGAGCGTTATAAGTTGAGGCGAAAGAAAGAAGAGGATTCGGCTGTTCGGCTTAATGATGCATTGTCAGAGACGAAAGATCAACTGAAAACCCTTCGGGAAGGCCTCCAGGAAGCCGATAACTTCGAGCAGAGCAATGCTCTGCCAATGTTGCCGAACGGTCGGGAGCATAAGACAGATAAGACCTGCCGACAACTCATCGACCTCATTCACAGGGTGCTCAGTGAAAAGCGCAATACGGAGCAGGGCTTTTCACTGAGTGTCAACAGTTTTACCGGCAACTTCAGTCCCGGCAACATATTTGGCTTCAAAACGGATAACCACACGGATGAGGATTACAGGAGTTTCGCTGCCGCGTTGGTCGAGTTCATGGAAAGCGACAAGATTGAGGAGTATCGCAGCCGCACCAGCGGGCACTACACGGACCTTCTCCTTCGCATCTCCCACGAGATGGACGAAGTCTCGCGCAACTCATCGGAAATAGCCGGCATTATTAAGGATATCAACTTCGACTTCCGGGAGAAGAACTTCATTGGCGCGGTCAAAAGCATTGAACTGCGTACAGTGGCATCGGCCGACAAAATGGTTATCCTGCTCTCGCAGATAAAGGAATTTGCCGATGAGCACGGCTATGACCTGGAAGGCGTGAACCTTTTTTCCGGCAATTCTCGTGACCAGGTAAACAGTGCGGCCGTGGGGCACCTACTGTCGTTGATGAAACTCTTGGTGGGGGAAGACGCCGCCAGAAGCCGACTGACCTTGAGCGATACGTTCCAGCTGCAGTTCCGAATAACAGAGAACGACAACGATACCGGCTGGGTGGAGAAGATTTCCAGCGTTGGATCTGACGGAACTGACGTGCTTGTGAAAGCGATGGTTAACATTATGCTGATTAACGTATTTAAGGAACGTGTGTCTAGCAAGTTCGGGGACTTCCGCATCCACTGCGTGATGGATGAGATCGGCAAGCTCCATCCCCGCAACGTCAAGGGGATTCTGGACTTTGCCGGCGCCCGCAATATCTTCCTGGTGAACGGCTCTCCGGTGCCGTACAATGTGGCCGATTACAAACATACCTATTTGCTCACAAAAGAAGGTAATCGTACAGTGATTCAATCACTTTTGAGCCGTAAGGAGGCGGCTGAGGCATGAAAACGGGTTTGATTCAGGCATTCGCGGCATTGCGAAGAGGCGAGACAGTCCCATCCAGTCGTTTCACATCTGATTTGGAGGCCGAATTGCTTGGAGAGGGCGGCGTTACCAGCATTGTCCACGGAAGCAGAAAGTCTCTAAAGGTGGTTTCCCCGCGGGCTTTTGATGTATACCTTTGTGGTAAAGGTCTTCAGCCAAAGCAGTTGCAGGAAACACTGGAAGTGCTGGGGACGGCAGATTCACGAGCAGACTTGACACGCCTCACCGGAGATTCTAAGGCTGTGGCTGTGCGCTCCTGTCCTGGCTTTCCGGTGAATGTGACGGCGCCCATGAGCGTTCGGTTAGGGGATCGAAAAATACTGCTTTGTCCTTGCCCGGGGAGCTTTCTATATATCAGTGATTATCTCAATTTCCGCATTCCGTCAGACGCGATCGTTGTGGGTGTGGAGAATATGGAGAATTTCCGGCTGCCAGAGCGCCAGACAGATGTTTGGGAACAAATCCAGGATCAGTATTGGGAAGGTGGAGTCCCGCCGCTGCTGCTTGTTTCCCGCTATCCGCAATCCAAGGACTTGGTTACCTGGCTGCAAACCATTCCTAATCATTACGTACATTTCGGCGACTTCGATCTGGCCGGTGTTCATATTTATCTGACGGAGTTCTATCGACACCTGGGAGATAGAGCCTATTTCTTCGTCCCAGATGACATTGAGAAACGACTTGAATCTTCGGGCAGCCGTGAACGTTACGAAACCCAATTTCTTCATTTCAGCAAGATGGAGGTGTCCGATTCCCGCGTCTTTCCGCTAGTTCAGCTTATTCATCGTTACCAGAAGGGATATGATCAGGAAGGGTATATAGATTAGAAATAACATGTTTATGGTTTTATTCAATCTCTTGCTTGAGTATTGAGAGTAACTGCCCGACGTAGTAGAAGGGAATGTTGATGAGTTTGTATGGTTTGTTCTCGGGGCGGGTGTTTGTGCCTCTTGGACAAAGAAGTTTCCGCTCCAGACTCGGATGTTGGTTAATGTTTACGAAGGAGTGCGGCGAGCGGAGGTGTGCGTTGGTGCTCTTTTTCCATGAAGGCGCCGTCGAAAGAGTTCTCAATGGAACTGTATTTTTTGAATGTCAGCATAGCGTTTTGTTTTTGGGCAAAGGTAGAGCGGTTTTGTGCGCCGAACAAATCTTTGCAAGCTTTGCAAAGATTTGGAAATGAGAAAGATACGGTTATTATAAAAAGAATCGAAAAATACAAATTTCTGCAAACCTTGCAAAGATTTGCAGGGGGCGGAAAGGCCCCGTAACTTTGCAGAAAAATGGAGGAACAGACCATGAAGATTCAATATGCATCAGATCTGCATCTGGAGTTTGCAGATAATAGGAATTATTTAGATGGCGGGGGCATCGTGCCGGTGGGCGATGTGTTGGTGCTGGCGGGGGATGTGGCGTACCTGGGGGACCGGAATATGATGAAACTATAATTCTGGGACTGGTGTGCGGAGCATTTCCGGGAGACATTTATTGTGCCAGGGAATCATGAGTTTTATGGCGGCTTTGATATTGCTCAGACGATGGAAGCCTTTGAGTTTGAGTATCGCGACAATGTGCGATATCTGAACAACAGCAGCGTTGTGCTTGATGAGACCGAGCTGTTTTTCACTACGTTATGGACGAAAATAAGTCCGCTATTTTTATGGGAGATTCAACGGGGAATGAATGATTTCAGACGTGGTGTTCTGGATGGAGAGCAATTCTCCGCGAACGATGTTGACGGTTTGCATAGACGTTGTCTGGAGTGGCTTGATTCGGCCATAAAAGCATCATCGGCAGCTCATAAGGTGGTTATAACCCACCATTGCCCTACGCTTAGGGACGAATTCAATGGCTACCCTGGCGGGTCTTTGAACACGGCGTTCCAAGTGGACCTGGACGCTTTCGTCGAACAGTCCGGTGCTGAATACTGGATCTATGGCCACACCCATTACGCTGGCGGCTCCGGCAGTGCAATCGGGAAAACCAAACTGCTCTGCAACCAGCTCGGCTATGTGTTTTATGATGAGCACAGTGCGTTTAAGGGCGATGCTATAATAGAGCTATCCTAGCGTTGCCCTGGTCCTGTACACCCCGTTCTTGTCGCGTTTAATTATGTATGCCGATGCCTTCCTGGCGCCGAGGGCGGCGACAAATTTCTTCTTGATGCGGGAGATGTTGGAGTAGAAGACGATTTTAGATTCGGAGCAGAGGGATTCCATGGTGTCGTCGCGGAGCGGCAAATCGTCAAAGCAGGATTCGGAGGCATAGATGCGGCAGAGCTCGTGCCAGTAGCCGGGCAGGCTGTCGGCCGGGATGCCTTCCGGGTGGGCCAAAAACAGCCGGTAAAGTGTGCGTTCCACCGGGTTGAGGCGCAGCATCGAGCCGGTTTCCGGCAGGAGGAGGGTCCCCTGCCGGCCGGCGAAAATGATATGATGCCGCATCGTCATCGGCCACAAATTTCCGCCTGGAAATCGGCAAATTCAAGAAATTACAAGCTTGTAATTGTTTGGAATTGTCGATTGTTTTGATAAGGGGACGGCGCCGGGGATTTGCCGATTCGGAGGTTTGTGCGTACCTTTATGCCATGACAACGAATGCAGGCATAGAGGCCCGATTGATGTGGCAGCTGCTCTTCTCCGGCAACGCGGGAATGTTGGAGGAGCCGCATCAGGTCGATTATGACGGAATGCTTGAGCAGATGGAAGCGTCGGAGCTCTTGGCTCTGGTAAAAGAGGCCAGGCGGCGTCTCATGAAAATGGGAGTGCAGAATGAAACAGACACGCAGGATCAGGTAGAACTGTATATCGACAAGAAATACAGCATCCGCGTTGGTGGTCCTTCCGGGACGCAAATCCCTTTTCGGCCTCTGGTGCGAGCGATGTTCATCCTTTTTCTAAAGCATCCGGAAGGG
>JAEEGL010341552.1_pt1 | contig 14623 bp, 12 predicted proteins | sample 9134231 | NCBI WGS metagenome assembly JAEEGL01 (sample SAMN16246548, study PRJNA631951) | gut metagenome | biome: gut microbiome; feature: rumen; material: fiber-attached | host: Bos | place: Iran: Karaj | collected 2018-10 | reverse complement strand
CCAAATCTTAATTCAAGAACTTGTTGTTCTCTTGGTTGTAAAGTTTTTAATACGTTTCTAATTTCTTCTTTTAAGATTTCATTAGTTGCATATTCTTCTGGAGATAAAGTATTTTTATCTTCAACGAAATCACCTAAATGTGAATCGTCTTCTTCACCGATTGGAGTTTCTAGAGAAACTGGATCTTGACTAATTTTCATAACTTCTCTAACTTTATCTACACCAATACCCATTTTCTTAGCGATTTCTTCATCGCTTGGTTCTCTATTTAATTCAAGAGTTAATTGTCTTTGAATACGAGACATTTTATTAATAGTTTCAACCATATGAACTGGTACACGAATAGTACGAGCTTGATCAGCTAAAGCACGAGTAATTGCTTGTCTAATCCACCAAGTTGCATATGTAGAGAATTTAAATCCTTTACCAAAGTCGAATTTTTCTACAGCTTTTAATAAACCAATATTACCTTCTTGGATTAAGTCTAAGAATAATAAACCTCTACCAACATATCTCTTAGCAATAGAAACTACTAAACGTAAGTTAGCTTCAGCTAATTGATTCTTAGCTTCTTCATCACCTTCAGCTGCTCTAATAGAAAGGTCAGCTTCTTCAGCTGGAGTTAATAATGATTTACGTCCGATTTCTTTTAAGTACATACGTACTGGATCGTTAATATTAACATCTTTAACTAAATCTTCATCATTTAAGATAACTACTTCTTCACTCTTAGCTTCTCCGCCTTCAGAGCTTTCAGCTTCTTCTTTAGTAACTACATTGATTCCTGCATCTACTAATGCATTATATAAAGAATCTAATGAATCACTATCCATATCTAAGCCTTTTAAGGCATCAGCTAGTTCTTCAAATGTAATAAAACCTTTCTTTTGTCCTAATTCAATTAATTCTACTTTTCTTTCATCAAATGTTTTAATTTCTTTTACTTGTTTTGCCATAATTACACATCCTTCTTTAACTTTATTAAATCATTCAACATTTTTAGTTGTTCATTAATATCTGTAGATTTCTTTATATCAGTAACTTCATCATCTATTTTATTCTTCTTATGAATCTCTTTAATCTTTTCTATAAAGCCTACAAAATCATTATCAATTAACTCTAAATTAATATTGTCATCTAATATTTCTAATATGTCATTTAAATACTTAGAATCTCTTTCTTCAGTAATAAAATCTGCCATATTAATATAATTGTATTTTATATAAAATGCAAGTATATCTGCTGCTATTTCCTCATATTTACTTATTGGTAAATAAGAAAGTTCTTGCTGATATAACCTAATATACTTTGTATCACTAATCATATAGAAAATCATTTTTTCACATAAATCATTTTCTAAACTAATTCTTTTCTTTTTTAACTTAACAGTTTCTTTCTGTTTAGTAGTTATTGGTTTAACATCGAGTGAATCAAGCCTTTTCATTAAAGTAGATTTACTAATATTAAACTCTTTACTTAAACCATTAATCGTAGACTCAATTAATATCTCATCATTACTCTTCTTTAACTCCTCTAAAACAGAATTGATATATTTACTAATATCTTCAGCTTTAGTTAAGTTTTTATTCTTACTAAATATACTCTTTTTAAATTCAAAATATGTAAGTGGATGATCAATTAAATTTTGATATGCTTCCACTCCATGTTTAATAATATATTCATCAGGGTCTTTCTCTTGAGATAATCTAACAACTAATGGATTAATACCATACTTTTGTAAAAGTTCTCCAGCTGCCACTGTAGCTTTCTCACCAGCACTATCAGCATCGAAACATAAAACTATATCGACATTAAGTCTTTTTAGCAAATTAACATGATTATCAGTTAATGCTGTTCCCATCGTAGCAACTACATTCTTAACACCACTAGCATAAACTCTAATAGCATCCATTTGTCCTTCTACTAAGATAATCTTCTTTAACTTCTTAGCTTCATTTCTTGCTCTATGGAAATTAAATAATATTTCACCTTTTTTAAATATAGGTGTTTCTTTGGTATTTATATATTTAGCTTCATTATCACGTTTTTCATATATACGGGCACTAAAAGCTACTGCTTTTCCATTTGGATTATGAATAGGAAAAGTAACTCTATCTCTAAATAAATCATAAAGACTCTTTCCTCTATTAATAAGTCCTGAATTAATCAATGTTTCTTCATCATATCCTTTAGCTAAAAATAACTTAGTTAAAGTATCAATCTCTTTAGAAGCATAACCTATTTCAAACTCATCAATTATCTCATCACTTAAACCTCTATCATTTAAGTATTTATGAGCCTCATGTCCTAAAGAACTTTTAAGATTATTTTGATAATACTTAATAGCTAAGTCATAAGCATCATACATTGACTCATACTTTGATGTTTCCTTAAAATCAACATTAAGTTCAATGCCTGACTTCAGAGCTACAATCTTAACAGCTTCTAAAAATGAAACATTTTCATAATCTTGAATAAACTTAAATACATTACCAGTTGAATGACAAGTAAAGCAAGAGTATATTCCCTTTTCTTTTGATACACTCATTGATGGAGTATGATCATCATGGAAAGGACAAATACCAAAATAGTTCTTACCTTTTTTAACTAAATCTACATAAGAACTAATAATATTTACTATGTCAGCACTCTTTTGTATTTGATTGATTTCTTCGTTTGTTAAATGTGCCATATAAAATACCCTCTAATATATATTATTACCGGTAACCCCTTAAATCTCTTGAAATTTCTTTAAATTTATAAAAAAAACTTTGATATTTTTATAAATACCAAAGTTTTTCACCGTTTTTTCTAACTTCTTTAATAATTCCAGAACCAATACACTCTTCACCTAAATATAATACACAAGCTTGTCCTGGAGTTACAGCTGCAACTTTTTCAGGGTATTTAACTCTTAATTCACCGTTTTCAATTTCTTCAATAGAAACTTCAAAATCAGGTCCTCTATATCTGAACTTAGCAGTACAGAATGTAGGAACTCTTGGAGATATAAAGTTAACATTTTCTAAGATACATTCATCACTATATAAAGTTTCAGGATCTTCCCCAAATGCAACATATAAAATATTCTTTTCTACATTTTTACCTACAACAAAATGTTTATCTTTAAATCCACCTAAACCAACTTGTTTTCTTTGACCAATTGTATAATTCATTAATCCTTGATGAGTACCAATTACTTCACCTGTATCTACATTAACAATATCACCAGGATTTGGTTTTAAATAATTAGATACAAACTTTTGATAATTTCTTTCACCAATAAAACAAATACCAGTAGAGTCTTTCTTCTTAGCAGTTGGAATATTATTCTTTTCTGCGATTTCTCTTACTTCAGGTTTAGTTAAATCTCCTAATGGAAATAATACATCTTTTAATTGGTTAGGACTTAATTGAGCTAAAAAATATGATTGATCTTTATTTAAATCTTTAGCTCTATAAAGTCTATTATTTTTAGTATTAGCATAATGTCCAGTAGCAATATAATCAGCACCTAATTCACGAGCCTTTTTAATAAAAGAATCAAACTTAATATATTTATTACACATTAAATCAGGGTTAGGTGTTCTGCCTTTCTTAAGTTCACTTAAGAAATAAGAGAATACATTATCCCAATATTCTTTAATAAAATCTACTCTATGAAGAGGTATACCTATAGTTTCACATACAGCAAGTGCATCATTATAATCTTGTTCTTGAGGACAAATATTTTCTCCTAATGTAGGATTTCCCTCAATATCATTATTAATCATTGCATCCCAATTACGCATAAATAAACCAATAACTTCATAACCTGCTTGTTTTAATAATAATGCAGCAACTGAAGAATCTACTCCTCCAGACATACCAATAACCACTTTTTTAGCCATAATAATCCCTCTTTTCGCTCGTATTATAACATATATTGAAAAAATTTACACTTTTCTAAAAAGAATAAATATATTATAATTATTTTGTGGTGATAAAATGAAAAAAGAAATAGATCAAAGTATATATGATCAAGTAGGACATATAAAAATTAAAGAACCTAAAAAGAAAAAAAGAAAAAGCAAATCTGGTAAGGCTTGGTGGGAAATTGCATTAACATGGACAATGTTAATTGCTATGACTGCAGCATTTATAGTTCCATTAATTTTATACTTTATAAAAACTATTAGTGGTGAATAATACTTCGAAAGAAGTATTTTTTTTGTGTGATAAACTTAAGCATAAAAAAATGAGTGATTAAACACTCATTAATTCGTCAGTCTTATTTTTAACTGTTTCTTCAACTTTTTTATTAAACTTATTAATTAATTCTTGAACATCTTCTTGAAGTCCTTTTTCTTGATCTTCAGTTAAAGCATCATCTTTCTTAACTGCATTTAAAATATCTTGTCTAATATTTCTAAGTTGAACTTTTGCATCTTCACCCATTCCTGAAGCTTGTTTAACATAACCTTTTCTTGTATCTTCAGTTAATTGAGGAACAGTTAAAATAATAACTTCTCCATTATTAGATGGAGCAATTCCTAAATTAGCTTCATTAATAGCATGTTCAATATCTTTGATAATTGATTTATCAAATGGTTTAACCATTAATTGTCTTGCTTCTGGAACAGTAATATTAGCAATTTGATTTAAAGGAGTAGCTACTCCATAATATTCAACTTTAACTCCACTTAACATAGATGGATTAGCTCTACCTGCTCTGATAGTAACAAGTCTTTTTTCTAAGTTTTCAATTGCGTCTAACATACGCATTTCAGTTTCTTCTAAGTAATTCATTATTACACCTCTTCGTCTACATATTATATATTATTGAGTATTATATATCAAGTGATAAAACCATAAGTACTAATAAAGCAACACTAACAATCTCAAGGATAATAGCAATCATTGAGAATGCAGCTTGTCTATTATTGTATCTATTATTATTCTTTTTAAATGTTAATACTTTAGCATGAGTTTCTTCTTTCTCATGGAATTTAGTATCCCCATGAATATCACTTTGTTGCATTTCCCCTTTAACTTGATCACTAAGTTCAGGATTATTATCAGCTGCAAAATATATTTTTTGCATAAGATTTAATTCTTGAAGATTAAATACTTGTCCAGATTGAAGACTATCACTACCTAAAGCATTATTAGCATAATCTTTTCTTCTGTTGTAATAAGTAGCTAAACAAGCAACTAATTCATCTGATACATGTTCTCTATCTGTATACCATAAATCAAATAATGCAGATACTTGATTTAAGAATTCAGTCTTTCTAGCTTCATCAGCACCATTAAGTATTTCATCCATAAATCTAAATTCACTTTTAAATTTGTTAGGATCAAATACAATATTAACATCACTAACATTACTTTGAACATTATCGCCTCTATTTTCGTTAGATGAAACTTCTTTATATTCTGATGTTTTTTCTTCTGTCTTGTTAGTATTATTTAATCCAAAAACAGAACCATTTAAACATTCAACTTTTCTTTCACCATTATAAGTATGTCCTTTAAAAATACCATTTTTAACTCTATAGAATACTTCTCCATATCTATCTATAGTAATATAAATATCTTCATTAGGTGCATGTAAATTAGCTAAACGAGTTACCTCTTGAAGTTCTGCAGCCATTAGATTTCTATCTTTATTTGCTGGGCTAGGCATTTTATTTTGTAAATCTCTATTACTAAGATACTCATCTAATTTAACAAAGTCTAAAGCACCATCAGCACTAGACTTAACAGTATTAATAAATTGATTAGCATCCATTTGAGCTATTTGATCCGAATATTCCATATCAAATCTTTGTAAATAATCAGGATCAGGTACAGATACCATTTCTAAAGTTCCATCAGGCTTAGTAATAGTTAAATAATCTAGATTATAATGAGAATCACTTTCATAATCTCTTACTTTAATCATATCTATCATACCTAAATTACTATTAGCAGCTTTAATCTTTTCTAATTCTTCTTGATTAGATTTGAATTCTTGTTTTTGTTTTAATATTTCTATTTCATCTATTTTCTTTAAAAGAGGTCCTACTAAAACTTCTTCATTAGAAAATCTATTTTCTCCTCTATTATCTGAAGAAAGATTTTGAGATAAAGTTTTAATAAAATCAATATCCATGTCTTCAATATTCTCTGCATCAATCATTGATATTAAACTAGCTACTTCTTCAGCACTATAATCTCTTCCTTCATAAGAAAACATTATCTCTTTAGGTTTATCTCTATCTTTTTTATCTTGTTGTACTGTTTGAATACTTCTTAAAATATTTAATATATCTTGATTAGTCATTTTTAACCACCCATAATCTTTCTAAATTCTGTTCTATACTTTCTTTGTTTATTCTCTATAACTACTCTTTGACATAAAGATAAAAGAATAATTAAGTTTAACATATAAGAGCCACCATAACTCATAAATGGAAGTGGAACTCCAGTTAATGGAATAAGAGCAAGTATACCTCCTAAATTAACTACCATATGTAAAAGTAAATATGCAAATGTACCATATACAATGATAGAACTTGTTAAATCTTTAGTACCTCTTGCTATACTTAATAATTTAAATAACAAGAATAAATAAAGAAGTAAAATAATAAATCCACCAAATAATCCTGTTTCTTCTACAATTACAGGAAATATAAAGTCAGTATGAGCTTCAGGTAAATATAAATACTTTTGAGTACTCTTACCTAATCCTACTCCAAATAAACCACCATTATTAATAGCTATATATCCATTACAAACTTGATAACCTGTATCCTCTTGATATCTATCACAAGGATTCATAAAGTTAAATCTATTAGCTTGTGTTTCACTTAAGAACATCTTACTATTAGAAAGAACAAATATACCAAGTACAAACGCTATTACAAATAACATCTTCGAATATGTTATTGTTGAATTCCTACTAAAAGGAATACTAAAGAAAATTAAAACAGTTATACCACCTATAATCATTGCAGTTCCCAAGTCAGGTTCAGCAGCAACTAAAGCTGCTACCATTAAGCAAGGAACTAATGGCATAAATGGGTCATATTTACCTTTATAATTTTTCTTAGTTCCATAAGTACAAGCTAAGAATATAATAATTGCTGTCTTAGCAAACTCACTTGGTTGTATAGTAAATCCAAATATATTAAGCCAACTCTTTGCACTATTAGTAATAGATCCATATGACTTCAAAATAAATAGTATTGCTATAGTAAATATCATTATAAATCTTGCACTCTTCTTATATTTACTCAAAGGAATATTCATTATAACAAGAGATAAAAAGAAGCCTAGTATAACTATTATTAATTGTCTTTCAAAGAAATAATATACATCTACTTTATATTGTAATATTGTTACTACACTTGAAGCAGAAAATATCATTATAAGTCCTAAGATAATTAAAATGATACTAACTAAAAATAAAGGAATATCTATTTTTCTTAGAATATCTCTCATACTTTCACCTATAATAATTTTATCATAAAAAAGATATATTACTTAGTAATATATCTTATTTTTTGTAAATAAATGTTAATTTTTCTTTCCTATTTTATGAGTTAAATTATCAATAAATGTTGAAAAGAAACTAGCTACAATTATACTTATAAATGGAGCTAAAATACTTAATTTAAAACTTAATATAAATGTAAGTATTCCTACTAATAATCCATATATTTTTACTCCATTTAAAGTATAACTTGATGATATTGAATCACTAGCTACAAAAGTAAATATAAAAAGATATGAATTTAAGAAAACTAACACTAATAAATCCTTATCAGTAACAAATGAATACATTAAACATAATGCAATATAAGAAAAAATAGCATATATACTTATATCCATCTTAGTAAAGTTCTTAAGTCTTAATATAAATATAGATATTAATAAACTTAATAAACCAGTACTAAAGTTACCTCCATTTACATTACCTATAATATAATCTTTTTCAGTTAATACTTCTCTTAAAGTAAGCTCAAATCCACCATTTAAACTCATACATATATAAATAATCAAGAATGTAACCGCTATTATATTTATTTTAATATCAACAAGTTTACTAATAATAAACATAACAAGTAAACTTATACTAAATACTATTAAACTAACAGAATTACTCATCAAGAATCCTAAGATAAGACCATACTCTATATGAAATGATGAAAATAATATATCACTTAAATGATCTTTCTTTTGTTTCTTAGTAAATATAAAATTAACTATAATTCCAATAAGAAGCCCAATAAATGGATAGCTTAACATATGTAATATATTATTAATTGAATAGTCTTTAGCTAAATAAACATTTATATATAAACCTATAACTAAGAATGGTAAAAGAGCCATTATTCTATTTAAAGAAATCGTAGCTATAGAATTCTTACTTCTAACAAATATATTATTCATGTTCTTCACCTAAATATTTCTTAAAGTTAATTAATGATGGACATACATAAGTACATGCACCACAATGAATACATTTACTCTTATCACCTTTTCCCATTTTAATTAACTTAGGGTTTAATCCAACTGGGCATTTAAACATACATAGTCCACAGTTAATACACTTTTTCTCTTTTCTTGTATCTTTAGTATTCAAGAAAATACTTCTAGTATCCATAGTAACTATATTATTAAGTTCTTTTAAAACAGTACCGTTAATTAAACCATTTTGAACTACTAAATATTTATCATTAATAATCTCTGCATTATTTTTAATGATATCTCCCACTTTAGTTCCAAGTTTAACTTGTAATACTTTAGTTTCTTCTAATGCATTACCGCCAAGTGTAATTAACTTTTCACTAATAGGATTATCTCTCTTAAGTATTCTATATATATTTAAAACATCTTCACAAGTTAAATAATTATATTTCCATTTTAATTCTTTCTTAGTTAATAATTTATTTATAAGTACACTTTCAAATCCTAATGTATAAGAGTTATTCAAAACTTTTAAACTAATATTAGGATAAGTACCTATATTACTAGTTAAATTATATACTACTTCAGAATTACTATCTGTTACACAAAAGTAAGTCTTTTCAAAATGAAATATATTAATTAAAGCATCTATTGTTTCTAATATCTTAGAAGAATAATTATTAATAATAAATGTATTATTTCTTTCAAAAGGATCTACTTCAATTCCTGAGATTACTAAAGTCTTAGCTTTAGGATTAATAGGAATATTTAATATATTATATTTATCAATTAGTTCTAATACTTTCTTAGGATCTAAATCATCAATATATTTAGTAGCACTTTTAAGTGTTTTAACTTCTTCTTTAAAATTATTTTCAATAGCAATAGCTTTGATAGGTTCATTATTAATATATATATCTTCATCAATAGCTTTAATAGTACCACTAACTGGAGTATATATATCATATTCACTACCCTTTAAAACCAAATCATTCTTTAATAGTGATAACTCATTACCTTTATGCAATTTCATTCCTTTAATTAAAGGAATATAAATATAATCAGGATTTAAATAATTAATAATATTTTCATTAACTTTAATCTTTTTAGCTTGAGTAACTTCAAACGAATCATTCATATTATTTATCTCCTTTATAATATTTATAAACATCATTATATAAATTTTCATTAAACTTTTTATTTCTAATCATTTCAATTTCAAATTTATATGGAGCAAATTCTTTATCAATAAAAGGTGTCTCTAATATCTTAGGAACATTAATTAATCTTTCGTTATAAATAACATTAATTAAAGTATCAAATCCAATAGTACCAAATCCGATATTTTCATGTCTATCTTTATGAGAATTAAATTCATTCTTAGAATCATTAACATGAACACATTTAATTTTATTAAGTCCAATCTTACTATCAAATTCATCTAAGAATTCATCAAACTCTTTTAAATCCACACCCGCATCATTTAAATGACAAGTATCTAAACATAACCCAATATTATCCTTTTGATTAATACCATCAATAATAGTCTTAATTTCATCAATAGAGCCTATCTCAGTTCCTTTAAGAGCCATTGTCTCTAAAAGAATTTGAATAGTATCATCTTTAACTAAAACATTATTAATTCCTTTAATAATATTATTAATAGCATATTCTCTATCTAAACCAACAGAAGAACCAGGATGTAAAACTAAGTATTTAACTCCTAATTGATTACATCTATTAATTTCTTGTCTTAAGAAGTTACAAGTAAATTCCCATTTATCAATTTCTTTATTATTAGCAAGATTAATAATATAAGGAGCATGTACAATTACATTTTCAAGCTTAATATTATTTTCTTGCATTAATTTCATACCTTCATATGTTTGAAGATCATTTATTTCACTTCTTTGAGTGTTTTGAGGAGCGCCTGTATAAAACATAAAAGCATTAGATCCATATCCAATACTTTCTTTAACACTTCCAAGTAATCCAGTATCACTCTTAAAAGAAACATGTGAGCCTATATATATCATGTATATCACCATTAAAATTATAGCATAAAAAAAGAATGATTTACATCATTCTTTTAATACTAAACTATTCTCCTTTATCACTTAAAGTTGAAGTCTTAGTTTGTCCTAAAGCAGCTTGTAAAGCAGCAGCTGTATCAGTATTAGTAGCAGCTGGAGTATATTCACCAGTAGCTAAACCAGTTTTAACATCAACTTCACCAGCATCAGAGAAGTTCCACCATCCATAAGCATTATCAACTGATTTATTATGATAGTTTTTATCTGTTAAACGAACTAAAACTTTAATATCAGTATTTTTAACACATACTGCAGCTCCACCTTGATAGTCTCCAGTTGAAGTCATACCAATTTCAGCTAAAGTATAAATGTAGCAAGTTCCGTCTGTAATAGAAATAGATTTACCAACTGCAGTAGTATCAAAACTTCTATTCTTTAAGTAGAAATTGTTAGCAGCGTTATGAACTTTAGTTACATATTCACTAAATGTTTTTTGTCTAGCTTGTTCCATAGTAGATAATACTGCAGGAATAGCGATAATCATAATGATTGCTAAGATAACGATAACTGCTAGTAATTCAACTAATGTGAAACCCTTTCTTGTATTTTTCATTTAAAATCTCTCCTTCCTTATCATAATTAAATTATATAATTACGCATTTTAAAAATCAATAAAAAAAGAAAGTTAATTTACATAACTTTCTTCACCAATATTTTCTTTTTTCTTCTTTGGTAATTTAATAATACCCTTCTTATATAGTATATATAATACTAAATTAACAATTGCTAGTAACAGAATAACAGAAATAAATACTAAAAGAATAATGTAAACAAGCTTAGAATTTGAATATCTTACAGTAAAGTTATATATCTTCTCTTGTCCTTCTTTTGCAGTAATTTTTACCTTAACCACTGAACCATTATGAATATTTTCATTTCCAATGACTTCTATATTTGAATATACACTACGTGCCCTATAAGTCAATTTAAGATTCTTAGTATCCGTAGGACATACAACAGTATATTCAGTTACATAATAATTAATGTCAGGTTTAATTTCACAATTATAAACATATAAGTATTTTAAATCGTTATTAGATTCAACATATGTAGACATATCATCAAGTTTATTCTTAACTCCTGCATTAACTACACTTATATTAATAACTAAAATTAAAATAAATAAAGTTAGTTTCTTTAAAACCTTCATGTAATCACCTTATTCTTTAATAAAATTATAATCAATAAAAAAGAAGAATTCAATTATATCTTGAATTCTTCAATAAATGATTGTTGAACTTCCTTCTTAGTCGGAATCTTCTCTTTTACAGGTTTTGGTTCTACTACTTCTTCAATTTTAACAGGAGTAGCAAAAACAAATGCTCTTAAGAAATTCTTCTTAGAAATAGTTGAACCAGTAGATGCTAAATCCATAATTGAAATAGCAGTATTCTTTAATACTTCAATATCTTCTAGAAGTTGTAAACCAATTTCATCTTTTTGATTAGCAATAAATGCTGTTACAATTTCATATTTAGTAGTCTTAACTTTCTTCATTAAAGTTCCACCACGTTTAGCTCTACTTAATGTTTGTAGATCACTAATCTTAATACGTTTAGCAGTCTTTTGATTTGTAAAGATATCTAAATAATCATCTGTTTCTTTATAACCCATCGCAGATACTACTGAATCTCCATCATGTAAAGCAATTCCTTTAACACCTGAAGATTTAGTACTTGCTAGAGGTATTTCATCATTCATATAACTTAAATAATATCCATCTTTAGATACAAGTAATACTTTATCATCTTCAAGACATGCAGATACAAGTGTATCACCATCTTTAAGTTTCATTGCTGTATAAGCTTTATTATAACGAGAAACAATAAAGTCTTTTAAGTTAGTACGTTTAACCATACCCATCGCTGTAGTCATTAAGATGTTAGGATTTTCATTATTTTCATCAATAATATATGAAGCAACGATTTCATCGTTAGGATCCATAGTTACAATGTTAGAAATATGTTTTCCTAAATCTTTCCACTTAGAGTTTGGTAAATTATTAACTGGTACATATAAATAATTACCCATCTTAGTAATAGCAAGTAATTTAGTTAATGTAGTTGTCTCATAAAGATTAATTACATAATCTCCATTCTTAAGACCAGTTTCTTCACCATTAGCTGCACTATAGCTCTTTAATGGTACTCTCTTAACATAACCTTGTTTAGTAGATACTACCATTACATTTTCTTTTTGAATTAAATCATTTTGATCAATTGTAATATTAGTTACTTCATCTACTACTTCAGTCTTACGAGGTGTAGCATAATTCTTCTTAATTTGTCTTAATTCAGCTTTAATATATGAATCAAGTTTTTCTGGATTATTAATAATTTCTTCTAGAGCTGCAATAACTTTATGTAAGTTATCTAACTTTTCTTGTAAATCTACAATATCAGTATTAGTAAGTCTATATAATTGTAATGTAACAATAGCTACTGCTTGATCTTTAGTAAATTTAAATTTATCTACTAAATTATTTTCAGCATCACTCTTATTCTTACTAGCTCTGATAGTAGCAATAACTTCATCTAATATAGAAATAGCTTTAATTAAACCTTCATTAATATGAGCTTCTTTTTTAGCTACTTCTAAATCATATTCACTCTTTCTCTTAACTATATCTCTATCAAATGCAATATAAGCATCTAATATACCTAAGATACCTAATTGTTTAGGTCTTCTATTAACAATAGTTACCATATTATAGTTATAATTAGATTGAAGTTCAGTATTCTTCATTAAATACTTAATAATTAAATCTTTATCAGCACCTGGTTTTAAATCAATAGCAATTCTTACAAATGCATCTTTATCAGATTCATCTCTTACTTCTGCCATACCAAATACTGAATTATTAATTCTTATATCATCAATCTTTTTAACTAATTGTTGTTTATTAACATCAAAAGGAATTTCATGAATAATAATTTGTTCTTTCCCTTTTACTTTTTCATAAGTATATTTACCTTTAACAATTACTCTTCCCTTACCAGTTTCTAAAGCAGTTCTAATTTCATCTTTACCTTCAACTACTCCACCAGTAGGAAAATCAGGTCCTTTAACTATTTCTAAAATAGTATCTAATCTACAATTAGGATTATCTATTCTCTTAATAGTAGCATCTATTATTTCTCCTAAGTTATGCGGAGGAATATTAGTTGCATAACCTGCAGATATACCAGTAGTACCATTTACAAGTAAGTTAGGAAACTTAGCAGGTAAAACTGTAGGTTCTAATAATGTATCTGAATAGTTAAGAGCCATTGCAACAGTACCCTTATTAATGTCTTTAAGCATTTCTTCAGCTGCTTTTGCAAGTCTTGTTTCAGTGTAACGCATGGCAGCTGGTGGATCCCCATCAATTGAACCATTATTACCATCAACTTCTACAAGTGGTAAATTATTTTTCCAATCTTGAGATAAATGAATAAGCGCATCATATACAGAAGTATCACCATGTGGATGATATCTACCTAAAACTAAACCAACTGCATTCGCACACTTTTTAAATGGTTTATCATGAGTATTTTTATCTGTATACATTGCGTATATAATTCTTCTTTGTACAGGTTTCAATCCATCTCTTACATCTGGTATTGCTCTATCTTGAATAATATATTTAGAATATCTTCCAAATCTATCACCCATGATTTCTTCTAATGCATAATTATGGATTTTCTCGATAACTTCAACAGTTTCTTTTCCCATTTTAATCACCTTAAAGTATTATAACATATAAACATTTGAAATTTTATAAAAACTAACCATTTTAAGCATAAAAAAAGTGCTTACTTTTCGTAAACACTAACTTTTTTCTTATCTTTTCCACATCTTTCGTATTTAACAACACCTGTTACTTTAGCGAATAGAGTGTGGTCTTTACCCATACCAACATTAGTACCTGGATAAATTCTAGTTCCTCTTTGTCTGTAGATAATTGAACCAGCATTAACAGTTTGTCCATCAGCAGCTTTTGCTCCTAATCTTCTACCAGCTGAATCTCTACCGTTTTGAGTAGAACCTTGAGCTTTAACGTGGGCAAAACGTTGGATATCTAAAGATATAATATTAAATAACATCATTATATT
>JAEEGL016972795.1_pt1 | contig 14624 bp, 7 predicted proteins | sample 9134231 | NCBI WGS metagenome assembly JAEEGL01 (sample SAMN16246548, study PRJNA631951) | gut metagenome | biome: gut microbiome; feature: rumen; material: fiber-attached | host: Bos | place: Iran: Karaj | collected 2018-10 | reverse complement strand
TCTGGATTTTGACCATTTCAGAAGCCATCCTGTCAAACAGCTTCGTATTGTCATAGACAGTGCCGTCAGAAAATGCCGCGAGATTGTAAAGCCCCAAATCAATGCCCACAGGTCCTTTGTCTGCAGATGGTTTGCACGGCATCGATTGTTGGACGCACGAAATCGTAGCGAACCATTTGCCTGTAGAAGACCTAGAAATCGTGCACGATATTGGGTGGCCTTCGAAAGACCTATGCGCAACGCATTTTACGTCCCCGATGGAAATGATTCTCAGCCTATTCCCGATCAGACAGATATTTCCCCCGTATTTTATGAAGGAAAAAGATGCGTATCTGTCAGGCCCCCGAAATGCCGGCAATTCCGGGGAAAGACCTCCTGCCATTTCCGACTCGAACTTCCTGAAAGCTTGGGCGACGCGATTAGATACTTCGCTGATGCAATCCGGATGTATCTCATTCAGTCTGGGATGATCGAGCTTCAGGACATATTCGCAGTACTCATCGATGTCTCTGCGATTGAAGATGCGTCCGCAGGTTTCGTATGCTTTCCTGCACATTTCCACCTCCTTGTTGTACACGAATCTGCACCCTTCCAAAGCGGACCCCATGAGATTTGCCTGCTTTCTGGTAGGGTAGAGCCTGTACCTGACGCTTCTGAATCTGGACATCAGAAAGCCATCCGCCGATGGGATTAAAAACGGGACCGAGATGATTTAAGATTGTTAAGGCCGGGCATAGAGCCCGGAATAGGTTTGCATCATTTGGATTTGGACGCTTCGATATAGGAGTTCCAAGCCTTTTCAAGATCGGGCCTCTGTATCGTCTCCATGACGTACTGAGCGAATTGGTCGCCGGTGGCCCCGGTGTCCCTGCCGGTCATGACGAGTTTCTTCTCGAACTGGCAGCAGATATCCAAAGCCATCCCAAGCTTCCTTCCTTTTTCGTTCTCGCCGATGTGGTTCAGCATCATGGCGACGGCTTTGATCATGCTGCATGGGTCGGCATATTGGGCCCTTCCCTCGGTGACCATGCGCGGGGCGGAACCGTGGATCGCCTCGAACATAGCGTATTTCTTTCCTATGTTCGCGGAACCGGCGGTACCGACTCCTCCCTGGATCTGCGCCGCTTCGTCGGTGATGATGTCTCCATAGAGGTTGGGAAGCACGAACACGCGGAAATCGCTCCTTCTGGCGGGATCTATCAGCTTCGCAGTGGCGATGTCTATGAACCAGTCGTCCCAGCGAACCTGAGGGTAGTCCTTGGCGACTTTCTCGGCGGTGCTGAGGAACAGTCCGTCCGTGGTCTTGATGATGTTGGCCTTGGTGACCAAGGAGACGTAGTTGAGATTGTTCTTGGCCGCATAGTCGAATCCGAGCCTGATTATCCTCTCGGTGCCTTGGGCGGTGGCCACGCAGAAATCCATCGCAAGATCGTCGGTTACGTTCATGCCGTCGCTGCCCATGACGTACGAGCCTTCCGTGTTCTCCCTGAAAAACGTCCAGTTGATTCCCAATTCTGGGACGGACACCGGCCTGACATTCGCGAACAGGTCGAGCTCCTTTCTCATCGCGACGTTGGCGCTCTCTATGTTGGGCCAGGGGTCGCCTTTTTTGGGCGTGGTGGTGGGGCCCTTGAGTATGACGTGGCATTTCTTCAGTTCCGCGAGGGTGTCATCGGGTATCGCCTTCATGACTTCGACGCGCCTCTCGATGGTCAGCCCATCTATCTGTCTGATCTCGACTTTCCCGGCTTTGATCTTGTCGGCAAGCAGGAATTCCAAAACTTTCTGGGCGGAAGCGCAGATGTAGGGGCCGATGCCATCCCCTCCGCACACTCCGATCACAAGCTTGTCAAGGTTGAGATAATCGGTCCAATCGCCTTCCCCCTTGAGGGTTTCCACCCTTTCGAGCTGTTTCCTTAGGAGAGCGCCGAATTTTTCCTGCGCCTTTTTTATAGCCTGTTCATCGACCATTTGAATCGTCCCTCCAACGGAATCATAATATTAAAACATCGCAAAGATGGCCGAGGGGACCGGCGACTGCACATCATTATTTAAGAGAAGCGCCGATTATGAATCCGAAAACGAAAAGTTGTCTGTGTCAGTCGCAGGCAGTGATTCAGATCAGTGATACAGATGATCTCCAATTTCACGGACATAGGGATACCCGAAGAAATAGCGAAGGCGATGGATGACATGGGGTGGACGGAACCCACCCCCATACAGATACAATCGATCCCGTTGGGACTGGAAAAAATCGACATGTTCGCCCAGGCGCAGACCGGAACCGGCAAGACGGGCGCGTACGGGACAATAATGCTGGGGACGAACCCCTCGGGAACGAAGGTGCCATCCGGGATCGTCCTCGTCCCCACCAGAGAGCTTGCCAATCAAGTGTCCGGAGAGCTCACGAAACTGTCGAAATACTCCGGGCACGTCAGCATCCCCATATACGGCGGAGCGAGCATCGAGAGCCAGATAAAGAAGCTGAAGGCTGGATGCGATATAGTCGCCGGGACCCCTGGCCGCGTCAGAGACATGATCAACAGGGGCGCCCTCAACCTGTCGGCGATAAAGACTCTCGTCCTGGACGAGGCGGACAGGATGCTTGACATGGGATTCATCGAGGACATCGAGTTCATCCTCAAGGCGATGCCCAAGGAAAGGCATACCCTGCTGTTCTCGGCCACGATGCAGGAGAATGTCAAGCAGCTCGCGTTCGATTATATGGTCAACCCCCGGGAGATATCCGTCTCCCAGGACGAAGTCGTATTGGATCTTACCAAGCAGTACTACATCTCGGTCGGCAGGAGGAACAAATCCTGGGCCCTGTGCAGGATACTCGACATCGACAAGCCGAAGGCCATCATCTTCTGCCAGACCAAGAAGATGGTGGACGTCCTCGACGAGAGGCTTTCCGAGCTCGGCTATCAGGTGGAAGCCATCCACGGGGATATGCCCCAATCCAAAAGGGAGAAGGTCATAAAGGATTTCAAGGTCGGCGGGACGGACGTGCTTATCGCCACCGATGTCGCGGCCAGAGGCCTGGATATCGACGACATAAACTACGTCATAAACTACGACATGCCCGACGACATAGACGTCTACATCCACCGCATAGGAAGGACCGGCAGGGCAGGGAAGGAAGGGACCGCAGTTTCCTTCGTCACATCCGAGGAGGAGCACCTCATCAAGGAATTCCAGATGCGCACCGGGATCGACATAGAGAAGAGGAGCGTCCCCGAAGCCGAGCCCGGGCAGAAGGACAGCATAAAAAGGGTCGTAGATTACGACCAGATCTCCGACGTCTTCGGCATGTGCAAGTTCGAAGTCAACCTCGGGAAGAACGACGGGTTCGGTAAGGTGTCGCTCGCCGACTTCATCATCCGCAATGCGAGGGTCAGAGACGTTTCCATCGGGAAGATAGAGGTGGGGCCGGATTCCTCGGTCGTCGAAGTCCACAAGGATTTCGGGAACAGGATGACCATGGACCTCACCAAGGCGAAGCACAAAAGCAAGAAGGTATCTGTCCGCGTGATACAGGACTGAGCGATGCATCGCCTCGTGCCAGACATCCTATCCGCATCCAGGATCGTCGGGTCCGTTCTCCTGCTCTTCACCGGAGAGCTGAACGCATGGTTCCTGATCATCTTCACGTATTGCAGCGTCAGCGACGTGCTTGACGGCTACATCGCCAGGAGATACGGGCTCGAATCCCCCAGAGGAGAGATACTGGACAGCGCCGCGGATTTCTGTTTGATCCTGGCTATGCTCGCGGTGCTTATCCCTACCCAGCCCTGGGAGCCTTGGATGATCTGGTTCATCGCTTTGATCGCTGCCGTCCGCGGGATCTCCCTGTGCATCGGGACCTACAGATTCCGCAGGCCGGCCCTTCTCCACACCAGAATGAACAAGCTGGGCGGGCTTCTCCTTCACCTGGCCCCCTATCTCATGGCCTTCGTAGATCTTGGAATAGTAGTCGCAATAGTCTGCTCGATATGCTTCGCCGGGGCGCTGGAGGACTTGGCCATAAACTCCAAAGCGACGTCCTTGGACCGCAACATCCGCTCTTTCAGGGGGCCCCGGATTCCGCAATAATCTTTTACTGCATAGCCTGATTCCGTGCCATGACCCTCCTGATGACCAAATGCCCGTTCTGCGGCGAGAATTTCATGGTTGCCGACACCGAAGACATGGAGGGGACATGCATGCTTTGCAGCCGCTCCAAAGCATTCACGAAAGAGGAGATCAGCGACGCCGAAACCAGGCGCGATGAATTGTCCGAGAGATACATCCCTGAGATGCAGAGGATGTTCGAGAGCAAGGATGCGGAAGCGATCGCGCCGCTCGCCAAAAAAGTCGCGTCGGAGGGGGTCTCGTCTTGGTATGCCTGGTTCTTCATCGGGTGGCACGAGATGATGTCAGGGAGGACGGAGAAAGGATTCGACGACTTCTCTCTGGCGGTATCATTCTTGGACGAAGAGAGCTTCGACGAATTCTATTCGCTGGTCATGGACGCCTGCGTGGATTCCTTGGCCGACGCATGCGCCGAAGGCAGGCGCTGGAACACCGGACATCTGAGCCTCCTGGAATTCTCCTCGATAATGGACGAACGCTTCCACGACATAATGGATGCGAGCTTGGAAGAGGATCTCACCACCAAAATCGGATACTGCGACGGGGTCGCGGGAAGCGGGAGCGCTTGCCTGAACTTCGCGTTCGAAGCCGCGGACATCGCCATCAGCTACTCTTGCAACAACATGTTCCTGCCCGACCACGGCCCGGTGCTGGAGGCCGCGTCTTGGGCCGCCCTTTCCATGGCATCGAAGGCGGAAGACCTAGAGGGATCGAGAAGCAGGAACGCTTCCAAGATCAGGATGCTGTCCGAATTCCTGGACAGGGTCGGAAAGACGGAGGGCGCGATCCTGCGCGATTACGGCCCGGAGAAAATGGGTTTCCTCTGCGACCTCTGGGTCGGCGAGGAGGATGATATGCATGGGGACATCCTGGAGAGAGCCTTCGAGGATTTCGTCGGCTATATGCTGTCCGACGGCCGCAACAAAGGCCGGAAAAAGAAGATGGAGGATGGGCTGGCAAGATACGAGGCGTCCATAAAGGAAGCTCTCGCCGACGAAAGGCTGGGCGCCCCCAAAGAAGAATCCGGGGACGGTTGGGAGAGCGAATATGCGGGCAAGGAATGCCCCGAATGCGGGGAGTTCGTCCCCAGCGGTCCGGGCGGCATACTGGAATGCGAATGCGGATTCAGAGGGCGCATCGTCACGCCGGCCATAGAGGATCTTCCAGACGGAATCGAAGAGCTCCGGGCGATGGCGAGGGAATCGCTGAAAGGGAGCGACTCCGAGCTTCTGAACAACCTCGGGGAATGCATCCTCGACAAGGACGGGGACGAATGGCTGGGGCATCTGGCCCTCGGCAGATCGTGCGTCCTGGACGGGAATCTCCCGGTGGCCACCGTTATGCTGTCTGAGGGATCCTCGACTTTGGGGAGGAAGAGCGGGGCCGACGAATTCTGCGGCATAGCGAAGGACATCCTCGCCGAAGGCATGGCATCCGCCTCCAGAGAGGACGACCATCTGGCTTTGCTTTACATGCCGCCTCTCATCCTGAACGCCGAGAGCATGTCCAAGGGGGGTTTCCTGGGGAACGTCTTCGGCAGGATCATGGAATTGGACGGCATGAAGACTGCGCTGAGCATCGCCGTATGCACGGAAACCCTGCCGAAGCTGATCCTCTTCAGCATGTGCGGCAACCCGTACCTTCCAATATGGTCGGAGACCCTGGAGAAATCCGTCGCGCTTCTGGAGAGGGCCGAATCCAACCTCAGGAATGCGGATTGCGACGGCGAAATGAAGTCCATGCTGGGATCGAACATCAGAAAGGACATCGAATTCGTATCATATTTTGCGGATGAGATTTCTAATCGGATCTCATCGTCGAGCCCAAAGGAGATGGACGATCTGAAGGAGAAATGGAAAGGGTCGGAGGGGCTGATGGAACTCGCGCTGGATATGGCCCAGGCCACGATCTGGGGCGACTCCGAAAATAAGCCTGAATCCAAAGAGGTACAGAAAGCTAAGAAGACCGCAGACCGCTTCCTGGATTCCTTCATGGGCAGGAGCCGATCATAATCCGGAATCAGGGTTGCAATAGCGCCCATGCCCTATGGTGGCCTTCCCGTACTGTATGGCGAACATGGGACACCTGTGGAGGCATGCCAGGCACATGGCGCACCTGTCCGGAACTATCGCCGGCCTCTTATTCTCCATCTTTATCGCGCGGATGGGGCAGATCCTCTTGCACTCGCCGCATCCATCGCACAGGTCGGTGACCCAGAACATCTTGGTCTTCTGCATCCCGTAAATTGCGTACAGAGGCTTGGCCATGATTCTGGACGCGGCATCCGGCATCGGGCATCTGCGGCGCGATGTGATTCCTTCCACGGCATCGGATATCATCGGCTCCGCGTCGGACAGGGTTCTGGCCACTTTGCTTTTGTCGGAGAGATCATGCATGGGTGTCCAGGTGTGCGGCATGACCGCGCGGAACATCCCGGATGTCTCGATCCCTTTGCGGGAGAGGATCCTGGCAGCCATGCCTCCCGCATCCCCGGGGGACGACCCGCAAGTGACTGCGATGTAAACATAGGTCCCGGAATCCATATCTATCTCCGCCTTCCCGAGAAAGTCGGAGACTATCGTCGGGATCCCCGAGAAATAGGTGGGAAAGACGAATCCCAGATTCTCTCCTGAAGGGACGCGGAACGAAAGATCGCCTTCCCTGAGGCAGCGGTCCATATGGATTGTGGCGCTGCCGTCCGCCTCGGATATCCTCTTGGCGAGACAGAGGGAATTCCCGGTGGCGGAGAAACAGAAGATCATGGGAAATCATGGGAAAAAGTGGGCCGGCCGAAGCCGGATCCCGATCAGAGCTCGATCAGAATGAGTATTCCGCCCACCTGAATGGTGTCTACGGCCTTCCCATCGAGCATCAGGCGCTTCTCGACCTCAAAGTATTCGCTGCCGACAGAAATCATCTCGCCGCCGACCTCGACTTCCACGGCGCCGGATTCCAGGCTCTTGGAGACTTCCTCGGGATCCATAGACGCTATGGCCGAGACTATCGCTTTGGCCTTGGCTTTGAAGGCCGGCCCCAGCTTGGAATGGACGGGTTTGACGCCGGCCACCTCTTCGGTGAGGCGGGCTTCAGGCGCGATCCTTACCTCCTTCGCTTTGGTGGTCTCCTTTATGTCGTCCGCGGCGCATTCCAAATCCTTGGCATCAGCGCCCACGAACTCGACCAAAGAGAGCTCGGCGTTGAGCGGTATCTTCTTCTCCGACTTCCAGGAGCGTATCTCCGCCAGGACATCTTTGAGCTTCTCTCCGGCAGCCTCGGCATCTTTGTCTATGAACATGGGTTCGGGCCAAGGAGTCAGATGGACGCTTCTGCATCCGTCCACCGCTTTGAAATGCTCCTGGTACACATCCTCGGTGACGTGGGGCATGAATGGCGCGAGCATCTTTATGCTTCCGAGGAACACGTTGTATATTGTGTACCTGACGGCGGGATCGTTCCTCGCCTTCACCATCTCGACGTAATTGTCGGCGAACTCGTGCCAGATGAAGCCTTCGACTTCCCTCATGGCCTTGTCGAACTGGTACTCCTCCAGGCAGGAGGTGACGGTCTTGAGGACCTCCGTGTACCTGCTGATTATCCACCTGTCGGATACCCTGAGCTCGGGGCATTCTTTAGGAACATCAGACAGGAATCTTCCGGCGAACTGCCCGAGGTTGAACACTTTGTTGCAGAGCTTCCTGCCGCGGATGACATCCTTCTCCCTGAATGCGTGGTCGATTCCGAGGGAGCATGTCGCAGCATAATATCTCAGCGCGTCTGCGCCGTAGTTCTTCAGGATCGGGATGGGATCGATAACGTTCCCGATGGAGGAATGCATAGGGGTCCCGTCGGGGGCCATGATGAACCCGTGGATCATGATGTCCTTCCAGGGGATGCTCTCCTCGATCTGCTCCGCCCTGAGGATCGAATAGAACGCCCAGGTTCTGATGATGTCGTGGGACTGTGGCCTGAGGCTCATGGGGAACAGCTTCTTGTGGAGCTCCTCGTCCCTGCCCCAGAATGTGTTGTAAAGGGAGGAACCGGAGGAATCCATCCATGTGTCGAACACATCAGGGCATCCGATGAGCTTCCCGCCGCATTTCGGGCACTTCTCCACCGGAGGAGCGTCGAAAACGGGATCGACATAGCACTGCTCCTCGGTGGCGCAGATGGCATGCCCGCAGGATTCGCATTCCCAGATTGGGATCGGAGTGGCGAAGACCCTCTGCCTGCTGAGGACCCAATCCCATTCCAAGGAGTTGGTCCAATCGCGGAGCCTGGTCTTCATGAATTCAGGATGCCAACCGATCTCGTCAGCCCTCTTGAGGATGGCGTCTTTGAATGAAGTGGTCTTGAGGAACCACTGGGGAACCTGAAGAAATTCGATGGGCGTGTGGCATCTCCAGCAGATGGAAACCTGCTGGGGGTTGTCCTCCTGCTTCACGAGAAGGCCGGCGGCGCGGAGATCTTCGATCGCGGCTTCCCTCGCCTCGAGAACCGGCATGCCTGCGTACTTCCCGGAGAGTTCGGTCATCTTCCCGCTCTCGTCGATGCCTTTCTCCATGGGGAGACGGTATTTCATGACCCACATGAGGTCGTCCTTGTCCCCGATGGTGCATATCATCACGTTTCCGGTTCCGTAGTCGAGCTTGACGGCGGGATCGGAGATGACTTTGACCCTCCTCCCATAAAGCGGAGTGATGAGCTCCTTGCCGACGAGATGGGCTTTCTCCTTGTCCTCAGGGTTGACGGCGACGACCTTGCATGTGCAGAGCAGCTCAGGCCTTGTGGTCGCGACGAGAACGTAATCGTCCTCCTTGCCGGAATCGGCGACCATGAATTTGATGTAATTCAGCTTGTTTACGTTGTCCCTATACTCGACTTCCGCGTCGGCGAGGGCGGTCATGCACCCGGGGCACCAATTGACGGGGAAGTTCGCCTTGTACACGAGACCCCTTTTGAAAAGATTCACGAAGGAAAGCTGGGTGATCTTCCTGTAATATGGAGCGTCAGTCTGGTAATAGATGCTGGGATCCATGGACTCCCCGAGCATCTTGAAGTCCTCGGTCATCTGCGCGATGAAACCGTTGGCATACTCCTCGCACAGCCTCCTGTATTCCTGCCTGGGAGTGTCGAGCTTGGTGATGTGGTGCTTCTTCTCTACCTTGACCTCTATAGGAGTCCCGTTGACGTCGAAGCAGAGGGGAAAGAACACGTTGTAGCCTCTCATCCTCCTGAAGCGGGCGGCGAAATCGATCAGAGAATACCCGGTGGCGTGCCCGAGATGGAGCGGCCCGGAAGTATACCTGGGGGGATTGTCGATGCTGAACACGGGCTTATCGGATTTGGGGTCGAAACGGTAGACCGCCTCCGAATCCCACATATCTTGCCAGCGTTTCTCTATGGAAGCTGAGTCGTACTGTGCCATGGCTAACGGCCATGCATTATTGAAAACATATATAATGGGTGTCAAAACAGTTCGAGCATAGCCTACCCGCCTAATTGATGCCGTCAACCGCTAACGGAATGATGACTGGAAGAGGCACCGCTAATCTCAGCGCCGCCCATCTTCAGCGTAAAGTCACCGATAAGATTCGAATCGCTTTGAAGTATATTATGTCGATTATGTCATCATTATGTCACATTATGACATATTATCGCTCGCGACATGCAACCCCGATCTGGCTGGCATAACGTTCTTAAATGACAGTTTTTGCCGTCTGATTCCAATATTATGTATGGAATAATTGAAAAAAGAGGGCCCGAAGGCCCATTCTTATTTAGGATTCGAAATAGAGTTTCGGCGCAATCCCTGAGAACGAATGCCCGTTCAAGGATTCTGGTGACACAACAATCTTGGTGTTGCCATCATAGAATGATAGACCATAGAACGCATAGGTCCCTATCGATTCCAGATTGCATCCGAACTCTACACTTCTTATCGAGGAACAATTAGCAAAGGACTTCATTCCTATGGTTCTTACATTACTTAGATCCGCGAACCTCAAAGAATCACAGCCGTAGAACGCCTTATCCGCGACTGATGTAACCGGAATCAGCACCCCGTTATATGTCACGTAAGCGGGCACCGAGATTGCAGATCCACTGAATCCCGTTACGCATACCTCAAGATCGACTACAGAAGTTACTAGAAAGTGAAGGCCATCCAGAGTAAACTTATCCCCGACCGCTAGTCCCCCAGTCATTCTCAAAATCTTTCCGGAGCCTGCAAACGAGTTCCCAGCAAGAGTATCGACGGAAACGATGAGTTTTGTCTTGCCATCATAAAACGACAAGCCGTAGAACGCATAAGCGCCCAGAGAAGAAAGAGCACTGCTGAACTCAACGCTTTCCAGTGAAAGACAATTGGCAAAGGCCTTCATTCCAATTGATCTAACATTGATTAGATCAGCGGATTTCAGAGTTTCGCAGCCGTATAAAGCCTTGTCAGCGACAGACGTTACTGACACGTCCCATCCCTTGTATACAACAGACGATGGGATAGCAGCGACCTTGCCACTATATCCGACTAAGGAAGCCTCGTGGAACTCCGCCGACGTGACCTCCAAATTCAGATTGCCAACAGAGAACGACTCTCCATCAATAAGTTCGGTAGTCATGCGCAGGACCTTCCCAGACCCAACGTACGTATGCCCACGAAGTTTCAAGGTCTGATCCATTGTCTTCCCATCTGACCCGAGGAACTTCACACCGTAGAACGCATTGGCCCCGACATACGTCAAAGAACCGGGAAGAATCACACTCTCCAGGCCGGAACACCCGCTGAATGCACTCTTTCCGATCTTTCTGACCCCATCCTCAACTATGAGCTCCTTTAGGTTCACACAATTGAAGAAAGCATACTCGCTAACAACAGACACGTTGCTCGGGATCGTCAAAGACGTAAGCCCGTAGCAATACGGGAACGATTTGAATCCTACTTGAGATACCGTCGAAAGGTCTACGCTAGACACGCCATTATTATTGTAGAACGCATTGGTCCCTATGACAGTGCCGCGGCCGGTGAAGCGTATATCGCTCATGTTTTTGCATGCGCTGAATGCGCTGACTTCTAGGATAACGTCATCACCAGGTATAGTGATCGATGTCAGGCCGCAACTGAAGAACGCATAGCCCCCGACTCTCTTTAATGTCGTTGGCAGCTGGATATCTTTCAGAGACTGGCAATAGGAGAACGATTTCAAACCCACTGACTCCACAGATCCAAGACTGATAGACTCAAGAGAAAGGCACTTGTAAAACGCGTAATTCCCTATGCTTCTCACAGAATCTGGAATAGATACATTCCTGAGATCTTCACATCCATAAAACGCCCTATCGGCGATGAAGGTTACAGGATACCCATTGTATTTCGATGGAACCCTAAGTGTTTCCTTGGGGCCGATATAATCTGATCCGAATCCGTTCAAAGAAGCCTCGCCATTCTTCACTGAAATGGAAAACAAAGAACCATTATCGTACAGTTTTCCATCTCCAGATCCGATGAAGATGTGTCCGGAAAGAGAACTGCAATCCAACTGAGTTGTTCCTCTGTAGAAACTAACTGAAAATACCGAGTCCTGAATGGAAACCAAAGAATCCGGTACAAACACAGACCTCAGCGATTTGCAATAATTGAAAGCGTTGTCCCCGACAGATATAACTGAATTTCCAATTTCAAGACTAATTAGCGAATTACAGCTGGCAAACGAGTAACTTCCAATGGACTTTACGGAATCAGGGATTGATATTGACAACAAAGAGTCGCAATTGTAGAAGGCCCAATCCCCTATGGACGTCACGGAATCTGGTATTGTTATTGACGACAGAGACCTGCACCTTTCGAATACGGATTCTCCAACAGCTGTCAAAAAACGTGGATTCTTTACATACTTCAAAGAATCGCAGCCAGAAAACGCGCTCTTCCCCACAAACGTTACAGAATCTGGTATGGATATAGAGGACAGAGAGTCACAGTTAGAAAACGCGTGACTTCCAATAGACGTCACAGAATCAGGGATTGATATTGACGACAGCAAATCACAATTGTAGAAAGCCCAATCCCCTATGGACGTCACAGAATCAGGTATGGATATAGAGGATAAGGACTTGCACTTCTCGAATACAGATTCTCCAATAGCTGTAACCAAACGGGGTATCTCCACGGATTTCAGAGATACGCAGCCAGAAAATGCATTGTCTCCTATGGACGTCACGGAATCAGGTATGGATATAAAGGACAAAGAATCACAGTTAGAAAACGCATAATTCCCTATGGACGTCACGGAATCAGGGATTGCAATTGAAGACAGAGAGTGGCAGTTGTAAAAGGCCCAACCCCCAATAGATGTCACGAAATCCGGCATAATTACTGAGACTAAAGACGTACACCCATCGAATACAGAAGATCCAATAGCCGTAACCAAACAGGGTATCTCTAAGGATTTCAAAGATACGCAGTCAGAAAACACACCATTCCCCATGGATATCACAGAATTTGGTATGGATATGGAAGACAGAGAGTCACAACTACCAAACGCGTAATTACCTATGAACGTCACGGAATCAGGGATTTCTATTGACGACAGCGAGTCGCAATTATAGAAGGCCCAACTTCCTATGGATGTTAAGGAATCAGGCATAGTTATTGAATCAAGAGACTTACACCCATCGAATACAAAAGATTCAATAACCGATACAGAATCGGGTAATGCAACAGAAATCAAAGATTCACAACCCGAAAATGCGCTGCTTCCGATGGACGTGACAGATTCAGGGATGACCACGGACATCAAGGATGTGCAACCCGAAAATGCGCCGCCACCGATAGACGTGACAGATTCTTGGATAATCACAGACTCCAAATATATGCAATCCGAAAATGCGCCGCCACCGATGGAAGTCACTGTAGTCGGTATCACATATTCAGTATCCTGTCTCCCAGCAGGATATATTTTCAAAGTGAATCCATCTTTGTCAAGAAGAACACCGTCTAATGAAATATACCTATTATTGTTAGAATCCACAAGAATTGAAGTCAGAGATATACAATCAGAAAATGTATCAGACCATACGTATTTCATTGAATTCGGCAAGGTTATAGATGCCAAGGATGTGCAACCCGAAAATGATTCAGATCCTATTTCAGTTACAGAATCTGGTATGGTTACTGATCCCAGAGATGCGCAGCCTGAGAACGCCCACCACCCAATTTCTGTTAAAGAATCAGGCAATGTCAGAGATGATAAAATAGTGCATCCATAAAAAGCACGGTTTCCAACAGTAGTTACTCCGTTTTCAATGGTCACTGTTTTTATGCTTTGTCCCCAGGGAATAAGATCATCATAACTATAATCTGTCATCTCTCCTGATCCAGAGATAGTCAAATTACCGCTGTCGTCAAGATACCATGTAACATTATCCCCACAAGTTCCGGAAGACGAGGCATCCATTGAATCTGCCAAGACTGCCGTCCCGCACATGATGGCCAATAAAACCATCGCCAAATATCTGTATTTCATCATACCGAATCTCCTTTGCAAAGGCGATATTAATCAGATGCCTATGCTTCTCCGCATGATTCAGAACGTTCAATAATCGAAAAAGAATTGTTAAGCATCGGTTACAATCCCCGTTCGCAAGTAAAAATGCAAATGCATTGAGATTGAATGTTAATCCAAAAATGCCTGGGGCCCTTGAGCCCCGGGCAAATGGTTTAATGGGATCGCTCCCCCGGAATCTCACTTCTTCCTCTTGCGGAAGGTGACCTTGGAGTCCTTCATGTTGATGACGGAATCCTCTAGCTTCTTGATCAGGCTGGAGCAGGTCTGCACCAGATCCCATCCGACCTCCTTGGAGAGGACGGCGGTTCCGTTGATGAACAGCCTCGCGCTGACGCTGTACTTGTAGGATCCGCCGACGTCGTTGTATCTGGATACATGCATCGTCAGGGATTCCGGCTTGTATATCTTGGAGATCTTCGACACCATCGCCTCTATGTCGGCGTAGATGGGCTCCACCATGTGCTTCTCATCGTCCTCCAATCCGCTGATCTGCACGAAGAGCATATCCCTCTCCCTGCACGCGGATATGAGCTCCAGTATGTCGAACTCGGTGATTATTCCGACCAGGTTCCTTCCTTCCACCACCGGCAGCGAGGAGAACTTGTTCTCGACCATGAGGTCGACGGCCTCGGCAATGTCGCAATCCCATTCGATGACGGTAGCCGAGGTGGTCGCGATGGATTCCACGGTAATCTGGGAGCGGGAGCTCTTCTCCAAATCTGCGATGGACTTGTTCTCCTTCTTCCAGTTGTTGTCGATGATCTCTCTCATCCCGACTATTCCGGTGACGTGGTTCTGATCGTCGACCACTGGCACCGACCTGTAATCCTCGCGGATCATCAGGTCCAAAGCGTCGTCCATGAGATCGTTGACCTTGACGGATTGCACCGGGTTGCTCATTATCTCCCAGACCTTGATCTCCTTCAGGGC
>JAEEGL016897346.1_pt1 | contig 14624 bp, 11 predicted proteins | sample 9134231 | NCBI WGS metagenome assembly JAEEGL01 (sample SAMN16246548, study PRJNA631951) | gut metagenome | biome: gut microbiome; feature: rumen; material: fiber-attached | host: Bos | place: Iran: Karaj | collected 2018-10 | reverse complement strand
GTCTGCTGATTGAGTTCATACCTTACGAATAACACTTCGCGTTCCTGAATGCCATCGGCATTGATTGTAGCTGTTCTTGTAGCCATAAATAAAACTAATTAAATGAAAAAAATATATTGATTAAACACAGTTGATTACGTGACATTCTGATCCCATTCGACACCGGCTGTGCCATTATGGCCAGTGAGTTCGATAAAGAAATTCTTTGCTGCAAAGAAAGGTTTCAGTTCCACTTGAATTGAGATGTCTTTGGTCTTTGGATCTTGATTGATACCCTTGAGGTTATAATTTTCGATAAGTTTACCAGGACCTTTATAATCACTCAGGAAATCGTGTATTGCCTGCTGCAACTCCGCTTTAACCTGTGAATTCCAATTGATGAAAGCCTCATCGTTGAAAAAGTTTTGGAACACCTTACCAATCCAATCGAAGGTTCGTACGATAGGATATTCCTGCAAACCGATAGTAGCACCATTATACAAAGAGCGATTTGAGAATGCCATTGTGCGGCCATCTTCTTCGACCATAGGAATAACACCTTGGTCAATGAGTGTTGCAATTTCGCTTTTGCGAAGGTCAAGACGTGCACCCTTTACGTTACTCAATGTACCGTACTTTTTACCCGCAGAACCTTGAGCGATAACCGTTTCATCAGTGTTGGTCATACGGCCTGCCAAGGCAGCAGAGGCGGGCAAATAAACATCGTCATCCTCTCCTGCCAACTCAGATTTCTTACGTCCCAAAATGTAATTGCAAGCCATGACAATGTTAGCCAACTGTGCGTCTTGTCCTTGCAAATTGGCATCATCCAACTCATCCTTGAGCATGGTGAAATTCAGACTATCCTTAAAGTCAGTAAGCATGATGACCTTGTTACGATAAGCCGTATCTGCCCACATCCTAACTGTCGTGGCATCACCAAGATAACCTGGCACAACCAGCAGGCTATAGTTGTTCTTGAGACTCAAACGATCGTAATACTTCTCAAGTTCTTCGCGTATAGCCTTGGTGTCTTCGGAGTCATGGTATTCCAATTCGTCCTTATTGACATTCATCAAGGTCAAGCAGTCAATCTTACCTTGCCCTGCATTGGCAAAAAATGAATCTAATGCACGATAAGTGATCTCAAGCTTTTTGATGTCTTCGTGGATGTTAAACAGATTGTCTTTCAGGTTGCGCTCGGTCTTATCACGTCTCGCACTGCAAGCCTCAATGATCTGCATCGGATCACTGCTTCCACCTTCAAGGATGGAAACCCATAATTCCAATTCATTTTTCAGTTTCTTGCGAGATTCTGTGTAAGCAGCGTCACTTAGAAAGATATTCTTTACTGCCTTGCGGCGTGGATCCATGTTCTCAACGCCTTTAATCAAGCCTTTGAGCAACTGGAATCCACCAAACTTATTCAAGCCACCAAGACTATCCTGCAGCAACTCGGATGGATTCTCGATTTTCTCTCTCTCCTTAAGTTGCGGTCCATCGGCGATAGGGGCTTTTTTCATTTCTTCGTCAGCCATATCATTCAATGATTTTGGTTGTTAATAATTAATTATTCGGCATCTTCAATCTCAGCCAGAAGCGCCCTCAAGGCATTTGCAAGATTTCCTCTTGCAGCTTCGTCCTTTAGCGTGTTGCGCAAAGTCTTATTCTTTTCCAGCTGACGGATAACAGAGTTAAGGGCATCTATCTTGCCTTTTGCTTCACTCAAAAGTTCACTTTGCTCGATCAAGCATTCGTCTTCAAAGTCCTTGATAGATTTGAAATCGAAGCTCTCATAAACAGCGCCTCCTTCTTCTGTCTCAAGAGCAACGCCATTTTTACTCGGCTGGTAGTGCTCAAATACCTCGTTCATGTTTTTGGGCTTAAAGCCCTCTCGATCTTCATCCGTGTTTGGCGCTTCATCTGTAAACTGGTCGGCATATAACGTCTTGTTCTGCGGGAACTCGATAATGCCATCTTCAGCGTTAGCATCCAAAACCTTGGTGATAACAGTTTTTCTTGCCATAATTCTAAGCTATTATATTGATTAATAATATATTTATTTACTTACAGACTCATCAGGAGTGTCAATATCCCATATGATTTGTTTGTGCTCGTCATCATATCTCATGGTTACAATGTCGCCAGGCTCAATATCCCCTGATATGATGAGTTTTGATAGCGGGCGCCTGATTTCTTTTCGAATAATTCCAAGTATCGGGCGAGCCCCATAGTGAGCATTAAAGCCAACTTGGGTCACGTACTTTCTTGCGGTGTCATCTATTACAAGCTCAATATTTTGTTCATGCAATGTCTTTAATAAATTTTTGATGTGAATATCAAAAATTCTGTTAATCATTTCACTTGTAATCGGTGAGAAAGGAACAATCTCAGTAAGACGAGCCAAGAACTCAGGACGGAATTGACCTTGCATGACTTCAAGCAACTGGTCATGTGTTGGTACCTTATTTTCATCGAATGCCTTGAAGATGTAATCACTACCGATATTCGATGTGAAGATGATTAGAGAATTAGAAAAATCACCGACACGTCCAAGTCGATCATGAAGCTTACCCTCGTCAAGTATTTGTAAGAACAAGTCAAATACTGAACGATGTGCTTTCTCGATTTCGTCAAACAAAACTACAGAGTATGGGTGTTGACGAATTTGGTTGACAAGTAGACCACCCTCCTCATATCCGACATATCCCGGAGGTGCGCCATATAACAGAGCAACAGAGTGTTCCTCCTTATATTCAGACATGTCAAAACGCAAAATTGATGTTTCATCATTGAACAGGAACTCTGCAAGTGATTTTGCCAATTCGGTCTTTCCTGTACCAGTCGGGCCAAGGAAGAAGAACGAACCCATCGGCTGACCCTTTTTGTTCAATCCAGAACGAGACTCATATATCGCATCCAGAATACTTTTGATTGCGTGATTTTGACCAACAACGCGTTTATGAAGGATTTCCTCGGCATTAGATAATTTCTCACGCTCCTCGGACTGAATATTGCCCATTGGAATGCCTGTCATCTTCGATACCACATCACGAACTGCATCTTTGTATAGCTTATCTTGTTGACCTTTACCATCACTGGTCAGCTTAGCCATCTCATTTGAAATTTTTACTGATGACATGGCTCGGTCAAGAAGATCCAGGGCAGATGATGGCAGGTGCCGATCGTGAAGATATCGCTTTGCCAGCCTTACAATCTCAGTACACACATCATCCTCGATTGGAAGATGATGGAACTCCTCATATTCTCCTCTCTTGGTTTGAAGAATCTCAATCGCTTGGTCTTCTGTAGGCTCTTCTATTGAGATTTTTTCAAAGAAAGCCGTTAATTCCTTGTCCTTTTCAATGTTCTTTGTGTAACCATCAATTGTCGCTGTGCATATCACTTGAAGCTGATTCTTAGACAAGAGCTTTTTCAAATTTGGAAGAATGCCATTAAGCGTTGATTGTTGATCTTCAACACGATGGAAGTTCTCAACGACAAGAAGTGGTTGCGTTAAATCCAAGAGATTTTCCGCAACTTTTTTGAAACGATCTTCTATCTCACCTTTGTAAGTGACACCTTGACTAAGAGCAATCAAGTCCAATTCAAACGGCTGAAGTGAAATGAGAGACTCAGGGACATTCTTGGTATTCAAGCGTTGTATGATAGCATCTATCAAACTTGTTTTACCAACCCCGGTTTCACAAATCATAAGCACGTTGGCTCGGTCCTTACGCGCAAGTACTCCCACTATTGATAGACTCTCATGGTCGAAACCAACTACTTGATTATTGTTTGCTTGATCAAGCATGGGAATACAATACTCGCCATTAACGCAAACACCAGATTCAGATGCATTTATGCCATTGGAAACTATCTTATTGATAGATTTTGAAGACGTCGTTTCTATTGTGCCAATGACCTTGTCAGCTTTCAATGGTAAGGTCTTTAATTCTTCAAAAGAGAAACCAATTCCTGGAGTAACAAGAGAAGCTAATAGGCAAACAGTATTCAGTTCTGGTAAACCAAGTATTTCACTAATGTTTTGAGCTTCTTTCACGACCATCTGCGACCCATGAGATAGTTGAATACCCTTCATAGGATATGGAGACTTCTCACATTGCATCATCCGCATATCAGCCCAATCGACAAAATAGTAGTAATCTTCATCCAGAGTATCTTCGATATAATCAACCAGCCCTGAATTCTTATGTAACAATGCTCGAAATAAATGTGCTGGTTCAATTTTCGGTGAATGATTATCATTCGCAAATGATTCTGCAAGATGAAGATAGTCAAACGGCAGTGACATCAACAATTGCGTGTACTTATCCATCTCATTTATCTGTTCAGTTTTAATAACCTAATCAATTCTAGCAAGACAATTTACAGGTACGAATGTGATCGCAACAGCAGCAACACCATCAATCTGAACGACAACATGCTTGTTTCTCTTAATTCGTTTAATAACACCTTCGACACCAGCAAAGTATCCTTCGGTAATTTCAACACGTTTGCCGATTTTATTGATGAAATCGTTGTTGTCAAGAACAAAATGTTGATCGTCTGGAGAAGAAGCTACTTTTATGAAATCACTCATCTGTTTATCAGGAACGTGAATAATCTCATGCTGACCACTAATCAAAGATCTTTTCGTGATATATCTCATTGGGTCAAATCCGGCCATGGTCATTTTTAAACCAGTAAGGATTTCTTGTGAACTTCTTACAAAAATCAGGTTGCGTATAGCAGGTACTAATCTCTTCTTTTTACCATTCTTTGTGTTAACGTAATCGTTACGCAAAGGAAGAAAATTCTCTATATTCAATTCATCAAGCAACCCTTTAACCTTCATTTCCCGATTATATGTAATGCGCATCGGGAACCAATGAATTTCGTCTCTTTGTTTTTGAGTAGAGGGAGCCCGCATCATGATTTCATGAAAATAGAGAGGGACACCATGCTAAGGAAGCACAGCGCCATAAAGTTGACGTATAACAATACAAACTCTCCATTATTCTGTGCTGATTTCCAGCGACATAGATGAACAGTTTACTGTGATCTCTCCATAAGAGATACATCAATACCGCAAAGTTAACTAAAATATTGCAATAATAGACATTATTTATCTTGAAAAATAGTTTGCTTATGACATCACTGAATAATTAGAATAGATTAGTATCTCTATTATGATAGCTAACCATCAGTAATTAAGTCACTTTACTGAGCAGCATACATCTCTTATGGAGATATGTTTTTATCTAATGGCTGTTTTTTCTTTTTGTATGATTTTTCTATTTGCTCCATCTATGATTGAATCATTTAAAGAAGCCAGGTAAATCTGTGTCGTTTGAATTGAAGAATGCCCCATTCCCTCCCTAATAACGGTAATTGGTATATTGTTCTTAGCAATATTAGCCCAACTATGTCGTGCTACATACATAGTTAAGACAGGATCAATATTCAACAGAGATGACAGTTTTTTAAGTTGATTGTTAATCCAATGTAAAGAACTCAAGTACTGCCTACGACAATTTGCATTTTGTTTAATTATAGGGAGAAGATAATCATCACAACATTGTGAACGATATTTTGAGACCAATTGTTCCATATAACACTCCCATTTCATTCTTACTCATGTCCTGTTTTACGTCTATTGTATACTAAATAAAGTGAGTTCGACGAAATTTATTGATTTATAATTGAAATTAAGCGGATTATTTGTGATTTTGAAATGCTAAAATCAAATAATAAAACAACCGTTATGTTTCCTGATTGCAAAATTACAGAAATATGGGGTTTCACTACCAATTGAAAAGGTGAAAAACTAATTGGGTAGAATCGAAATCGTCTTGAACCGTAAAATCTCACTATCATAGACTGATAAGAGTCAAAGCAGGGGCGGCAACATGGAGATGCCGTCCCTGTTTAATTACTCAGATATTACGTTTATAGGATGTCGAGGCCGTGGATCATGCCGCTGTAGGAGATGGCGTCACGGCCGCGGGGATCGACGTCGATGGTGGTCTTGCCGTTCATGAAGACCTCGACGTGGAAGCGGTAGCTGTCATCGCCGTTTTCTACCTTGAAGGTGACGCGTGCGCGGTCTTGTTTGGGATACTCGACCTTATAGTCCAGCAATGCACTCGAGAAGTTGAGCGCCTTGTAACCGCTGGCACCATAGCCCACATTCTGGCCCGAACCAACATAGGGCAGATAACAGGTCACCATGCCGTCACGGATAATCATCTTTTGACCTTGGCTCACACTGATGGTCGGGGCTGACAACGGACGCATCGAACCCACCATGACCACAAACTGCCGTGATTCCAGCAAGGACTTGATAGCCTCGGCCCGTTGAGCGTCAACCACTTTGTTTCCTGTGCTGCATGCAGCAAGCATCAGTATCGTTGAAGTGAGTAAAAACAACACCTTTTTCATAATTCCAGCAAGTTTTTTGTAGGGTTATTGATTAAAGAAATTTTTATATAATTTAGACTCAACAAAATGACCAGAGTTTAACCGGAAACGCTACAACAGCATCTCGCCTTGATACGATATAGAGTCTTTGTCACGGGGCCAAACGTCAATCGTCGCTTTGCCACTGGTGAACAGGTCGATGCGGTAATGGAAAACATCTTCGTCATTCACCACATCAAACTCAATCAGGTAGCTGTTGCCGGATGACATCGTCTGGGTGTAATTCCGGATGGGAGCCTTGAAGTTCAAGCCTTTGCCACCGCCATAGGGCAAACGGTAGGCCTCACCCACATAGGGCAGGTAACAATCCATTTCGTCCCCGTTGATTTTCAGTTCATAGCCGTAGCTTAAGTGCTTTGACGTTCCTCTCAAGGGCTTCATCCAGTCCACGGCAATCGTGTACTGGCGCGCATCGAGCGAAGCCTGCACCTGACGGGCGATTTCGGCTTTTCGCTCAGCCTTGGCCATGCGATTACCGGTATTGCATGCTGTGAGCAGCACCATCAATAATGCTAGAGTTGTAAATAATACCTTATTCATCTAGAAAAGAGTGATAAATTAACGGATTACAGCAATCTTGGTCACAACAGCCTCATTACCGCCGTTAGCGCGTGAGCAGAAGACGAGATAGACACCACTCTTGACCTCGTTGCCATACTGGTCGCAGCAGTCCCAAGTGACCATGCCACCAGTGGATTTCATCTGCGCCAACACATTGCCACTGGCATCAGCTATCTTCACCAGCGAATTGTCCATCAGTCCCATGATGGTGACATCGCCGCTATATTCGGGACGCACGGGGTTCGGATAAGCGTAGATGTTATCATAGTTAGGCTCAGCAGGACTGGAGTCGCTAAAGTACTCATAGAAACCATAGGGAGTGGTCACATACACCGAGTTGCTGTTGGGGTTACAGCACACCTGATAAATAGTGTTGGATGCCAGCGGGCTGTTAGTGGTATTAAAGCGCTTGATGATTTGGGAGCCGTCAGAGCTGACCAGGAACAGGCCAGAAGACTGTGTGGCAATCCACTTGCGGTTGGCACCGTCCACGGCAACATCGTTTACCTGGATACCGTCCATCAAACGGTCAGCGTAACCGGTTCCGTCGTTGCGAGGCACCTTGGGGCGAACTACCGTAAATGCACTACCCGAAACAGCCTGTGCCGGATTAAACATACAGATTCCCTCGTTTGTACCCATCCACACTAGACCAGTCAAGTCCTCGGTCAGGCATTTAATATTTTTCCACGATACAGTCTGGCCATCCTGATCGCTAAACTTATTGAATGTCTCTGGTTTGTACTGTGTTGTAACCTCACCGTTAGAATTCCAAACCATCAAGGGCCTCTCGAATTCACCGTCAGTAAACAACTTGATGTCGTTGTTGCCGTAACGGGTCGAGATAAAGCGGCTGCGCCACGAAGTAGCTCCCGTGTAGATGCCACTAATGGTGGGCAGCACCCAATCATTAATATCATTCTGCTCTAGTTTAGCCTTTGCTGCCGGAAGTATCATCACTGGGTGCTCCTTGTTCTCGAAAGGTTGCAACACCCAGACATTGCCATTTCGGTCAACACTAGTGACTGGGTACATGGCACCCTGCACCTTTACCAACGGACTGTTGGTCATGTTATAAATCTGGGCAATCTCATTATCGACGACTTTAAGCAAGCCATAGCGGAATGTGCCGAAGAAATAGGTATTGGGGTCACTAGGAAGGAATTCCATCCAAAAGGAGCCATCTAGTGGGTTGCCATTTGTTGGGACACCCTCAGGAGTCACATCGGCCCACTTCATGCCATCGTAAGTATTCACTGCTGTGGGTGATGCAATATCCAAAACACCATTAGCGGCAGTATTGGAAACATAAAGTTTGTCCTGTGCCTGGTTATAGGTCATCCAGAAGGGTGAGGCAAACGACATGGCGTTAGGCACGTAATAATTCTCTGAATCCAGCAGGTGCAAGCCTTTTGAACCTGCGGCCCAGAACGCTCCTTCGCCATCAGGATTGGCACTGCACATCTCACCGTTGGTGCAAACGACTTGAGGGTTCAGGCCATCCTTGCCGACTTTGTAGCATGTGTCATTAGGCACATTGAGCAGCAGGCCTCCAGGGGTATTCTGCACAACTGCTACCTCTTTACTGAGCACTTCATTACTATCATCAAACGTTGCATTACCCTCTTCATCCACAGTAACGATAACCTGTTTCGTCCGGCTCGAAATACGAAAGAAACTCTTGTCACTGATAGGCCAAAACCGACAGCCGCCCGACAAGCTGCTTTTCTTGAGCGAGGACAGATTCTCGTAATACTTGCCAGCATTACCATAATAAATCTTATCCGTCGTCGACAACAGCAACAGGTCTCCTACCTGTGCCACCGATGTCATCGGCTCGCCATACAAATGTGATTCCTTGACAACCATCTTGCTGTCATTGATGACTACATAACCGAAGTTGGTCGCCAGATACATCAGTCCCGGGGCAAAGGTCACGTCGTTGATTGTCCTGCTTGACTGCAACATGGCATCTTTCACCTCGGGCATATTGACCACGGTGCCGTCACTCAGGATGACGTCGATGTTGGAGTTGCTGTAAACCACTACCAAGTAGTCCTTGTCACTATTGTAGTAGATATTGGCAACGCCCATGTCACTCAACTCGTTCAATTTGCTCAGAGATTCGTTCTCTTGCGTGGATTTATCCAGGCGAAACAATGATGAGCCCGTCAGGTAATACACCCAGCGGTGACCTTCAACGACGGCTTTCACATCGTTCCTTACAAACGAGGTGTGGATCATCCAGTTGCCAACGGCATTCTGGGCCATGACGTTTAATGACAACGCCATTGCCAACAGCACAAATATCTTTTTCATTGTCATGTTTGTTTTTCGGCTTGTATAATAATAACGGAGAGCACTCCAGGAAATTGTGTTTAGTAACCTAGTGTGACTTGTTTCTCACTAGTAGAGGCGGCGTCCAGGGTAAACGAGGCCCAACGGCTAGTTACCTGACTCTCAAAGCGGATGTGGTATTTGATGGGACGCAGGCACTTTACCTTGACCTCGCCCTTGACGGGCACGCCTACGGTGCCGCGGCGTTTGACGCCTTTCTTTTCCAGGATAGTGCATTCATCGTCCCGTATGGTGAATACGAGATTAACGGTTTCGTCTTCACCCAGCATTAATCCTTCGCGAGAGATGAGAATTCGACCGCCACCGACGTTCTTCATACGCAAGGTGTCATCGTCAGCCTCTCGTTCGGCAGGGGTTGTCAGCAACTGCACGATATGGGTGCTTGCAGGTCCCTTGTCACGGTGTCCCATGAGCAGGGCCACAAGTGCCATGGCCACGACAAAGGCCAACGTGTAGAATTCGGGGGAGTTCAGGTCCATCGCTACTTGAGTTTCTTGATGATTTCGTCAGCAATCATTTTGGAGGATGCAGGCGACCAGTGCGTGTCATTAAACAGATAGACGTCCTTGACTCCCTGCTCAATGTAGGGGAGCAACACCTGCTTGGAAAAAACGAAACGGTCCAGATCCGTGGCCATCCACTGCTGCAGATCCTCGTTGAGCGTCTTAGCGGGATAAGGATTATCGACGATATAATCCTGGTACATATCATACTTGTCTCCTGCCACAAGCAGGATGAGGTTCACACCACGAGCTCGCGCGGCATCAATCACCTGGCGATAGCAATCAATAACACGATCGCGGCGATCTGGCGGGACATCGAATCCAAGTTCCACATCTTCACGGTAGAAATAGAGCATATCGGGTTGCAGGCCGCCAAAGACTGGCCGTGAAAGCTGCACCTTGAAAATCGGATTGGCACCCAGCAGATGATAGAACAGGAAGTCTTTCACCCTGAGTAACGGACTGGGTGCCTGTTTGGGCTCAGGTGATGACGAGGATTTCTTTTCCTCACGGGGTATCGAGGTGTGAGTGGTCACAAACCCGCAATGCCTGTCCACCAGATAGCGTTCCACCTCCTGCACGACCAGATTCTTGACATGAGTGGAATCAATACAGCCCAGGTTCAGTATGTCATAGGCCACCTGCATCGGGCTTGACAGTGTGGGACTTTGCGGAGTAAACACTACCACCTTGCGCCCACTCTCGTGAGCCAGATAATTCACATAATCTCCCTGCTTGCCTACGCCACCTCCATGCGAGAACGAGTCACCAATGACCAGCACATCACAAGTGTCCAAACGCAGCACGCTGTCACTTTCCAGTCCAGAATAATAAACCTCAGGGAGTAAACGGGAGCAGATGGAGTCGGTATATTCGGGACCACTGTTGATGAGGCCCAAACGCATCAGGTCACCAGAGTTGTCATTGATGATCCACAAATAAACCGCCATCCCGACAAAGAACAGCCAAACGGGCAACACGGTGTAGGATAGGTTAATGAGAAACTTGCGCATGACTGTATCTTTCAGAACTGGAAATAGATAAACGTTTGCACCTGGCCTGCAAACAGGAAAATCAGACACACAATAGCAGCATACAGTGCCAGACGCACCGGACGAGCCGACAGCAAACGACAGCCATCAATCTGCAACACATGCTGCCGCTCTCGCTGCAGCCACTCGACAAGCACCAGCGCCGCACACCACAGCAGCATCGTGGCCATCTTCATGGTCAAACCATGATAGTTGAACAACGATGGCGAGAACAGGCGAGATACAAACTCACTAAAGCCCGCAAAATCTGGTGCACGGAACAGTATCCAACCGAAGTTGACGAGCAGGAACGTCACCACCATACTAACCAGTTCACCGAACGACGGCAAACGGCGTCCATGGGCCACGGTATCCTTGTAACTCTTGGAACCCAACAGGATGAGAGGGATGAAAAGCAGCGCATGGTACAGGCCCCACAAGACAAATGTCCAGTCGGCGCCATGCCACAAACCACTCAAGGCGAACACGATAATGGTGTTCAACACCGTACGGCCACGGGAACAACGGCTACCGCCCAAAGGGAAATACACATACTGCGTGAACCATCCCATCAAGGTAATGTGCCAACGGCGCCAAAATTCGCGAACGTTGCGAGAGAAATAGGGCACCTTGAAATTGGTCGTCAGTTTAATACCGAACAATTTAGCACAGCCAATGGCGATATCGCTATAACCCGAGAAATCCGCATAGATTTGGAACGTGAACAGCAATGAACACACCAGTAGCATCAGTCCTGTTGCTGAGCCCATGCCATTCCACGTCTGATTCACCACCTCGGCACAGCCGTCGGCAATGATCAGTTTCTTGAAAAAGCCCCAAAGCATCTGCCTCAGGCCGTCCACTGCCTGAGCATAGTCAAAGCGGCGCGTCGTGAGCATCTGTGGCAACAGGTTGGTGGCGCGTTCGATGGGGCCAGCCACCAGTTGCGGGAAAAAGCTGATGAACGAGAAGAAGGCCACGACATCTCTAGTGGGCTCAATCCGGCGGGCATACACGTCAATCGAGTAGCTCAGTGCCTGGAAAGTATAAAAACTGATGCCCACCGGCAAGATGATATTCAGCGTGGGCCAGTCTGCCGTCACCCCCACTGCCGACAATACGGACTGCAGACTGCCGGCAAAGAAGTTGAAATACTTGAACGTGGCGAGAATGCCCAAATTGAGTACAATATTGGCAGCGCTCACTGCACGCTGCAGCCGCCGTTTCCCTTCATATTGCTTAATGAGCAAACCACTGGCAAAACTGCTCAACGACGTGATGACGATGAGAATGAGGAAACGCCAATCCCACCAGCCATAAAAAACATAGCTTGCAACAAGAACAAGCAAGTTCTGCCAACGCAGTTGCTTGAAAACGAACCAGTAGAGCAAAAACACTACCGGCAAGAATATCATAAATGTGAACGAGTTGAATAACATATCACATTAGACGGCTGTTTAAAAAAGGAGGGCATGCAACATTGGCATACCCTCCTGTCTGTTATCTCTCAAGCAAGGGAATACCCCTGTGTCTCTTTTTTTACCTGATAATCCTTATCGTCATTTGGGGCGTGCCAGTGATATTGGGGGCTCCACCCTGTGCAGCATAGACATTGTAGATACCGGTTGCCACACGCTCGCCATCGTCACCACTGCCATCCCACAGGGCACTGCCTGTCACGGGACCCAGCTCGACAACGACTTGGCCCTCACGGTCAGTGATGGTGACATAAGAGTTCTCCATCAAACCAGCAATCTTTACATAACCTGTGAAGTCAGGCTCAACAGGATCGGGGAAGGCATACATGCCATCGAAGTTCAGTGCGGCAGCATCGCCCTCGCTGATATACTCGGCAAAGCCATTGTCGGTGAAAACATACACACGGTCATGGACCGTATCGCACTCTACCGAATAGACCATATTGCTAGGCAAGTCGCTGTTGTCGATAGTAAAGTGGTTATAAATCTCACTGCCGTCGGGAGAAACAAAATACACACCATCGTCAGTGGCTAACCACTTATTGTTGTCGCGGGTGACGCCCACGTCATATACACTATAGCCTTCACACAATATGCCCTTGCCCTCGGTGGACTTGGTTACAAAGGGACGCACCGATCTGGGCTGCTCGTCAAACACCACATCGGGATCAAACATGAAGACGCCTCCAGTATGGCCCACCCACACATAACCTTCATTATCCTGCTCCAAGTGGTTGATATAGGTCCATTCCACCAAACGGTCATTCTGGTCGACAAAGCGGTTAATATTCACCAAACGGTAGTTGCCGATAGTGGGATCCACTTCACCGTTATCCCAGCAGAAGAGTTCGCCTCGGCCAGCGGCATCAGGCCAGTCACCATCGGTGAAGATCTTGACATTGTTCTTCTTGCTTACGAGCAGACGGGAGCGCTGCATTTTTCCAGTATTAAGAGCCGACATGCCACTAAGAACAAACCAGTCGGACTTTGTGGCTTGTGTCTTTGCAAATTTGTCGGCAGGCAACACGGCTACAGGAGCCGAAGCAAGTCCATAAGAATTGACTACCCACAAATTACCGTAAATGTCAAAGGCAGGAGTCGGCTTGTAGGTACTGATTTGTGCATTGTTCTGAATATAAGTGGTCGTCAATGAGTTGTCCTTAACTTTGTGCATGCCCTTATTCCAACTGGCGCGCAGATAGGTGGTCGGCATCAACGGGCTGAACTCAAAGGCATAGCCTGCACCAGCTGCCGTATAGGCAGTGGCATTGGACCATGTCGTGCCATCATAGGTGTTGATGACATTGGCTATGGTTGCTGAGTTGTTATTGATCTTGGCAATCGGGCCTGCAACGCCAGCAAAGAGCAGATCCATCGCAGCATTGTATTTAAGCCAGTAAGGCTGATCGGTCGTCAACGAGTTAATCTTGTAGTAGGCGGTAGAGCCACTGATGTGAAGACCGTGGGAATCGAGCAGCCATACAGTGCCGTCGCCGTTGGGATCAGATGAGGCAAAGGTAATAGCAGATCCCTGCTTGGTGGCAACAAGACCAGTCTCATCGACTGTGTAATAATAGGACTGGCCCATAAAGTTGACTACATAACCGGTTGTTGTCTTCTGTACGCAGGTGGGCAGGGCTCCCGATGAGATCACACTGGTCAACGCGGGAGTAGCCTGAGAGAAGTCATAGTAGTACAGCCTTGAATTGCCAATCAATAGTGCTGACTGATCATCAATCGGATACAATTTTCCGTTCTCGAAATGCCCACTCTTTTTTTCGTAGTTGTTAATGGGGTCATCGTCATCAGGATCACCGTAATAAGTATAGGAATCAGATAATATGACCAGTAAATCACCAATCCGAGCCACCGAGTTGATAGTCACAGTATTGCGCACCTCAACGCTCCTGATAATTGACATCGTGCTCTCGTCAATAATTGCAAAGCCATAGCCCATAGCAACGTATGCCTTGCCATCGGTAAAAGTGATGTCACGGATGGTCTTGCCTACATAATCAGTCAGCTCTCCACTGTCGAGTGTGTAATCATGCACAGGAACCAGCACATCCTTAATACCATTGATGTTTGTTACATTACCGGCGGCATCAATCACGTCGATATTGGAACTGGCATAAGCCACGAACAACAACTTGTTTTGCCAATCATAGTAGATCTGCGAGATCTGGTTGTCCGACAGCTTGTTCTGGCGGTTCAACGCAACCGTTGTGAGT
>JAEEGL015212591.1_pt1 | contig 14624 bp, 11 predicted proteins | sample 9134231 | NCBI WGS metagenome assembly JAEEGL01 (sample SAMN16246548, study PRJNA631951) | gut metagenome | biome: gut microbiome; feature: rumen; material: fiber-attached | host: Bos | place: Iran: Karaj | collected 2018-10 | reverse complement strand
TATTTTTGTTAATTCTTCTTTTTTTCTTTCATATGATAATTCTTTTAATGAATCTTTATGTTTTTTTATTGCCTCTTTTAAAGAATTGTCTATTTTGAATTTAAAGATAGTTGCAAATCTTATTGCTCGCATTATTCTTAAGCAGTCCTCCTCTATTTTTTTATCAGGATTTCCAATTGATTTGATGAGCTTTTTCCTTAAATCTTTTTTTCCATCATGTAGATCTATTATTTCATCATTTACATCCATACAGATAGAATTAATGGTAAAATCTCTTCTTAACAAATCTTCTTCAAAAGAGTCTATGTATATAACACTTTCTGGTTTGCGTCTAGCTTTGTATTTGATATCTTTTCTAAAAGTAGTAATATCAAATGAATAGCCTTCAAGTTCAAAAGAAACATTTCCATATTCGTGTAGTTTTACATCAATATCAGGAAAAAGTTCTACTACTTCTTTAGGTCTTGCCTTAGTAGTTATATCAATATCAAGAGTACTAATTCTTAGTAATTTATCTCTTACATATCCCCCGACTACATATGATTCATAATTATTATCTTCTAATTTTTTTATTACATCATATATAACTTTTTCCATAAATCCCTCCATATTCATTATATAAAAATGGTAAAAAAAAAACAATATAATAAAGTTTAAATTAACATTATTTATGTCAAGAAAAACTAACCACCTATTCAAAAGTTTATTCTCTTTTTCTAGTTATTTCATACTTTTATCTGGTACTTTTAAATCTTTAGTTTTTATAGCACATAATTTTCTATATATTTTCTGTATTTCTCTAATTAACAAATACCCCTTCCATTTTCTAAAGTATGCTTAATGCTTTCATATATATAATTAGTAAAAAAGAAAAAACACTTATATCAAAGACATAAGTGTTTTAACAGCATATTAATCAAGTTGTACACCCTTTACTACATTACTATTACTACTCTTAGTAGCAATAATATCATCTATATTAGTAGTAGCACTACTATAGTTTACTGTAATAAGTGCACTTGAATCTGTTGCGGCACCAGTAAATGCATTATTATAACCAGAACTACCACTTGCAGGATTACTATAGATATTAAGCGTTGCTTTTGCTTTAGGACAATCACTAAACATCCCGTATATATTAGTAGCGTACACCTTTAACGTACCTATGCTATTCCAAGTTGTTGAATTTTACCTGCTCTTTCAAACATATTACCCATATTTGTTACTTTTGATGTATCCCAATTTGTTAAATCACCTATACTCCATGTTGTAGCACTATAACAAAGATAAAAATACTTGTAAAATCAATCATTTTAACAATTCAAATATAAAATACTAATCAAATATCAAAAAAGATATAAGATAATTTTTACATTTCTTATATCTTTTTACTATCAATTGACATATTTATAGTTTTTATATATTTTTCAATTTATTCTACTTTATAAGGTGTATCGCTTGACCCATCTCCTGATGAAAAACTTGTTCCAGGTGCAAGTGAAACCGCAGGACGGACACCGTCAGAGTAGCTCACGAAGGTGCTGCTCAGGCGGCCACTTGAGTAAAGGTTGAACCCGTATGCGGTGCTGGTGCGGAAATAGCGAGGCGACAAAGACCACCAAACTCGATTGGTATATAAATATGAACTGGTACTATAACCAGAATAACCCGATCCTGCCATTGTTAACTCATCTGCTGTAAGTAGTCCTACTGGATGATTTAATGCACCATTTCCTTTTGTGGTATCACTTACTGTAAATGCATCATTTTTATTTGGACATGTTACGCTTGGTATATATGTTTGAGTATTCCTTCCATATGAAGCGTAATACATATACTCTGTTAAACTTCCATTTTCTTTCCATCCATTTGTTTGTGTATTCATACTTCTATCATTACACCATACGGTATCTTCCAGATATTCTTCATAACTTGCTAGATTTGTTTCATACCAATTATCTATTGCAGTTTTTATTGTACTATCTGTTGTATTTGTTTGCATTTCAGAAAGTGCATCACTTACTGATTTACCATTTGTTAGTTCTATATAATAATTATTATAATAGTAATATCTTATTGTTGAACATGTTCCTTCAGCATTATTACAGCTATAGTGATGAGTGCTATCTTTTGTTGTGCTTGTATTTGTTAATGTATATGTTCCATTTGAGTATGTAAAATTACTTCCAAATAATGAGCCTTCTGTTGCTGCTCCACTTTTATATGTATAAACTGTCCCATACATATATCCATTATATGCTGGTGATTTATAACTTGAGTTAAATGCACTTGTTGAAATTTGTGTTACTGTTCCTGTTGTATTTGTACATTTATTATCTTGTGTTGGTTCTCCATTATATACAATTTTTATTCCACCTGTATCTGTTGTTCTTACTATTTTCCAGCAGAACCCTCCGAATAATACATTATTCTTACTTACTACATGTTTTCCTTCTGTATCAAATCCTCTAAAGAAATAAATTGGATTTGGATCATTTTCTGTTCCCTCTAAAATATTTACCCCATTTCCATTTGTATCACTTGGTGGTTGTTCAAAATCTATTGTTTGGTTTGTATTAGCAAGTGTTTTTAATGTATCTATATATGTACTTTTTTTATTACTTTGTTTTGCTTCTACTTTTAGTTTTAATATTACTTTCTTACCTGTTTGTGATGCTATTGTACTTTCATTTGCTTTATCTAACCATACTCTCATTTCATATCTTATTATTTCATCATTGTTTGCTACATTTGTATCTATTATATTTTCTACACTACTTAATCTCATTGGGCCCATTTCTTTATCATTTACTTTTAATCCTACTTTTACATATTCATCCGATAGTTTTTGCCCATCTGGCGCAGTATTTAATAACTTTATATCATACTGAGCTGGTGCACTTCCTATATTTGTTACTGTAAATTCATAACTATCTGCTACAATTAATCCTTCTGTGTCTTCTAAAGCATACAAGTTTGTTGTTATATTATCAAACTTTTCTGTTAATCTTACTTGTATTTTTCCTACTCTTATTACTTGTGTATTACTACTATTAACAGTTCCATTTAATATTGCATAACTTGTTCCAGATATTAATCCTATTAGTCCTATTATTGCTACTAATAAACTAAGTATATATCTTTTATTCTTCATAGTAATGCTCACCTTCTATACTATTCTATATACATTATACAAAATATTATTTAAAAAAACAATAAATAAAAAAGAGATTATTTAATATAATAAATCTCTAATTTTTTATCACTATGTAACACTTTAGTAGTAACTTCTTTTGGATAACCTAAATCTTTTTTATATTCAAGTTTTAAATTAACTACAAAAGCCTTATCATCCTTGATATCTTTATATTTATACGCTTCATTTTTAACAGAAGAAACTTCTATTTTAGATACTTCAGGAAGTTCTTGCGTTCTTTTACCATCTAAGTTTTGCTTTACATATTTATAGACAGTTTCAGAAGCTTCTAAAACAAAATTATCTCTATTTTCTTGTCTTATAAACTGAACTCCTCCGATATCATTTTTAGAAACTTTATTATCCAAAGTATAAAAATCAGATACAGCAAGTTCAGAAATAAGTTTTGCATACTCTTCATAATTGATATCTTTAACATCTAAAGTTTTTACTAATTCTTTAAATAAATCTTTATACAATTTAGTCTTATTATTATCTAAAACATAACCATATTCTGGAATCTCATTCAGTACTTTTTTCTCAGTTGTAGGCACGTGCTTCTTATTAGGAAGAACAAATATAACCCCACCAACAATTAAGGCTAATAATAAAACTATTAATACCATTAATACAATAACTTTCTTTTTTACTCTTCTTTTCATTCGTCCTCCTCAATAGGAAACTGATTTCCAAAATAATTATATACTATTATATCATTAGAAATATCAATATATTTTTTAGTTAATTTCTTATTATCTTTTATATAGTCTTCAGATAATGGCACATCACTTAAAAGCTTATACTCTTCTTTATTATCATTATAATAAGCATAATTTGTTACATAATTACCATTAGGAAATGGTACCAAATTATCTTTTTTATTCATAATATCAGAGCCAAGTGCATATTTATTATATATACCCATCATATTTCCAAGGGTTGGCATTAAGTCATACATTCCCATAACTGTGCTAACTTTTTTACCATATTTTTCTTGTACTTTCTTATCAGTAGTATATATAATTGCAGGAACCCTTCTATTAATTTCTTGCCAGTAATAATCAAGTTCTTGATATTCAGGATCAGTTTCTTCTAAAACATCATCAGTACGATAATCATAATTATAGAACCTGTTCCATTGAGATGTAGATATTCTAGCATCATGGTCACCATATATCAGAATTATTGTATCATCCATAATACCTGCTTCTTCTAAAGACTTAACTAAAAGACCAAGCTGTGCATCAGCATAATGAGCAGATACAAAATAATTACCAAGTTTAGTATCTTTCATATAAGGATATTCTTTTCCATCAACCGTTTTTGTAACAGAAAATTCTCCGAAATGTTCATCATAATCAAATGGCGTATGATTACTTAAAGTAATCAAAGTTCCATAGAACTTATCATGTTCTTTATCAATTTGTTTAATCATTTCTACAGATTGTGTAATAAATGATCTATCAGAAAGTCCAAAACCAATTTCTTCATCTATATTATAAGATGCCTTATCATAAAATTTATCATATCCTAAATTCTGATGCATTCTATTTCTATTCCAGAAATCTCCTGTATTAGCATGCATACTAAAGATATAATATCCCTTCTTTTTAAGAAGTTGATAATAAGAACGGTAATCTCTATCAGCATAATTAATAAATACAGTACCACCAGATACAGGAAGCAATGATGTTGACAAAGTAAACTCGGTATCACTACTAGTACCAAAACTAACTTGTGAATAAAAATTATCAAAGTATATTCCAGAACTAGCCATCTTATTAAGATTTGGAGTTACTTCTTGACCATTTATTTTTAAGCCCATAACTGATCTTTGCATACTTTCAGCATGAACCGCTATAACATTTTTACCTTTAAAAATATCTGTATATTCATTCCTCTGTTTCGAAGAATCTCTATTGTCATAAAAATCATTTATTTCTTTATAAGCCTTATCTTTACCAAATAAAGTAGCCATTTTAGGTTCAACACTCTTAACTAAGTCATTGATTTGGTAAAAATAAACACCAAATCTAGAAACTAAATATTCTCTATTCCATTGACTATATAATCTGCCATAATCAACAGTTTTAAGACTTGATAAAAAGATAACTAATAATATCCCAACCCACGTATAAATAGTCTTAAAAACTTCATTTCTCTTTACTCTTTTAAAAGTAGTATCTTCATCACTATTTTTATTTAGAATAACATTATAAACAATAAGCGCTATAAGAAGCCAAATAAATATAAAGAATTCAATATTAAGCATAGATCCTACTACATTTGCTCCTCCAGTATCATGATTTTGTAGAGCAAATGATAAAAATGTAATTGAAATAAAAGAACTATAATAGAAGTAATATATAACATTAGCTATACAAACAATAATACTAACAATAGATATAAGTATTAGATAAGCTAATCTATGTTTTTTCTTTATTAAAAAATACAAAGACACAAAAACTAACGAAACTATAAGATCTGCAAGTATAGGCCTAAAAGCAAATGGTTTACCAATCGTAAAAGATCGTACAAGTATTCCATTTAGTGTAGCGCCAATTAAATATAACAGAACAATTCTATTATCTAAAAGCAAACACTTGGTATCATTAATTAATGCAGAACAAAAAACTTTAATATTATCTACAGTAATTTTTTCTTTTAAATTAATTCTTTTTGTTTTCACCGCTTGTTTTTTCATGTTGTTTTGATTCGCTTTCTTTTTCATCAACACACATCCTTTGCTTATGAAAATCATCAACATTTAAAGCCAAACCTATAACGAATAGATAAGCTAAAATATAAATCCACAAAAATAATATAAGTATATTGGCAAAATTACCATATATTACATTATAAGATGCAATTCTAGTTATATAAAACGCAAAAGCATAAGTAGCAAAAATCCATCCTACTGAAGTAAATAATGAACCCCTTACAGTAGTAGATTTATCAATTCTTCTAGAGGGAGCATATGTATATACAAGTCTTATAATAAAATACATAATAAAGAATGAACCCAATGCTTTTATAATTGTATATAAAACTTTATAATCTTTGTAAATATCAGTTTTTGTAGCAGTTGCTATAAACTGAAATATTGAATCCCCAAACAGTGGAATTAATATTACGAATAGCAACAGCAATATAATCATAACTGTCATCACTAATGATTTTAATTTTAGTTTTAAATAACTAGGTTGTTTCACTTCATAAAACATATTTGAAGCAATTATTATTGAAGATGGAGCATTAAGACTAGCTATTATATATATTACAAAAACAAATGCAAGACCACTCATATGAGTACCTTCAGATAAAGAAGTAAGAATACTTGCAAAAACCGGAGGAAGCATATTATGAACAGTAGCATAAAAATTAAAACTTTTTGTAATATAAGAAGCAATCATCGCACTTATTGCAGCAATAGGTATTACTGACATAATAAAATAAAAGGCAAGTTGCCCAGGAAGTAATTGCATCTCTGGGCTTTTTAATATATCAAGAAAACTGCGTGCAAATTTTTTAGCATGCTTTTTAGCATTTCTTGCTTTTTCTTGCACCATTATTTATAATTCTGCTCCTTGTCAGTGCGCATTTCAATACTTGCTTCATTAATAGCATCATCGATAGTTTTTATCTCATCTTCTATCATACTATAACCTATCGCAGCTCCAAATCCATGTGGTAATTTTTCAAATTCACGAGATAATTTATTTATATATGTTTTTACTTGAGTATTATTATAACCAATTAAATAAATTAAGAATTCGTTACCATCAGTTCTAATAATTTCACTTTTTTCAAGTTGAGTATTAATAAGTACAGCAGCTGCTTTTTTAATTAATAAATCCCCTTCTTCTTTACCATAATTATCATTTATATATTTTAAGTTATTCAAATCAGCAATAATAATTGTTCTAGGAGTTATCTTTTGTTCATCCCATTCATCTATATTAGCATTAAGGTAGTTTCTGTTTTTTAATGATGTAAGCATATCACTATATTTTAATACATCTTCTTTACGCAATAATTTTATATTCTTTCTAGCTTTAGAAAAAGCAAGAAGAGCAAAGAATATAATAATTGGAAGAATAACAATTAATACAATCATCAAATACATATTAACAAATCCGCCTCTATGTTCACTAACAGAAACAAGTTTATTAAGAGTTTGAACTTTAATATCACTTCCATCAGTATACATAAGCATAAAGTTAATAAAATCATACATAACTTTTTCATTATTCTTTATATAAAATTTATAATCTGCTGTATAATCATCTTTTAAAAGAACATAGTAATCATCAAATTTATTTTGTTTTGCATAGTAATAATAATCAATTTCATCAAGTACAAGTATTGCATCACTAGGAATACTACTACCAACATTTTTAATAGTTTGTACTGTAGATTGATAATTATCTTTTAAATAATTAACTAAGTAATTATTGTTAGTAGTATATAATTTTCTATTTTGCAGCCCTTCTTTTGAAGATATTCTATAGTTAGTTTTACTAATAGCAACCATTTGAGGGCTAAAACTACTAACAGTATATAAACCTTGCTCATTTTTATAATTAAAATCTATAAAAGCAACATCAACATTACCACTTTTTATAGCACTACTAAGTTCCTCTTTTGTAGAAAACTCTTTATAATTTAAATCTATATCAGCCATATTTGACAATAAGTTAATATACTCACCTGCAAACCCATATAGTTTCTTGCCACTAAGTATATTATAAGTACTATCTTTTATATAACCATAAGTGTAAACTTTACTAGATAAAGAAGTAGTATCAAGATCAGTAGCAGCAGTATTATTCAAATAAAAATTCATAAATGCTTTTTCATAACTATTAATATATTTTCCATTCTTAAATGAGTTCAAATACTTAATCATAATCGCAGATAAACGACCACTTTCAGTACGTAAAACTAATTTATTAGATAGATTATTAAAACTATAATTGATATATGCTTTTTGACCAACAGCCTGTTTTAACGCATAATATCTAGGTACAATAGCATATCTAATTCTATTTGCTTTTAAATCTGCAAGAAGTTTTTCTAAAGTATTATATTCAACATAAGTATAACTAATATTAACACTATTAGCTACAATGCTTTTATCACCATTCATAATACCTATTTTTTGATTATATAAACCATTTAAACTATTAAGATACCCTTGTTGCATACCAATAAGAACATAGTTATCTTCCGCAAAAAGAACATCATCTTTAAGAATCTTATCTTCATTCGATAAAACAACAATAGAAAGGCCATCTAAGTTTTCAGATTTAATTTTATAATTATAAGACTTTTTATTAAATTTAAGTCCTGTGTCTTTTTCAATTTTATGTAAATAATCAAATACAACACCAGAGCCATTATCAGCTAAAACAGATAAATTATTAGGAACATTTATATCAATTAATGTTTTTTTGTTTCTCATTATCCATTGTTTTTCAAGTATTGTAAGGTTAGTTTCATCATCTTCAGCAGTCAAAAAGAAATAAATACCAACACCAATTACTGCTATTAAAATAGCAATAATGCAAAATTTAAGATATTTAAACTTATTAACTTTTGATACACGTTTCTTTTTATTCTTAGTTTTTTTCTTATTTTTCATAGCTTACTCCCTAAAATGCAAATCCTTTATCACTAGAATTTTTATACCCTATCATAGGAAATCCTTTAGCATCTTTATTTTCATTTTTTACAAACAATTGAATATCATAGAATTTAAGTTGTTTTTCAGGAGTTGCTTTTAATATAACTTCTCCCAAACCTTTGGCATCTTTTTCAGCAGTATCTTTCTTTACTTCTACAATAACATTAACTATTCTACCTTCAATGCTAATTGAAACATCTTTAACAAAATTCTTTTTCTTAACTTCTTCAATTATTTTATTTTCTTCTGTAGAAGTAATTTCAGCATTAGCCTTTTTAATATCATCTAACCTGTTTCCATATTTTTCATTTCCACTCTTTGGCATAACAATACTAAATACTATTGCTCCAAGAACAAATAGACTTAAAAATATGAAAAACACAACCAAAGTATATTTATTATGTTTTAATTCTTTTAACAAATTCATAAGAATCAACTCCTATCTTAATTTCATATTAATTATACATTATTATAATCAAATAATCAATTTATTTATTCAAAAGTTTAGTTAAGATATCCATAGTAGTTTTTGGATTAATCTTACCACCAGATTCTTTCATACACATACCCATTAAGAACTTAATAGCATGATCTTTACCATTCTTATAATCAGTAACAGAATCAGGATATTTATCAAGTACCCCTCTTACAATAGATTCAATTTCTTTTGTATCATCTGATTGTTTATATGATTCTATATCTAAAACATCTGCTTCCATAACAGAATCAAGTATTTCTTTAAATATTTTCGAAGATATCTCATCATTAGATAAAGCATTAACTACCAAAACAAATCTATCTTTATTAAGCTTAGTATCAAAAATACTAACTCTTTTTTTATTTAAGTATGAAGATATATCGCCAAGTAAAATATTACTAGCAGTAACAAAATTAATATCAGTATCCAAAAACATATTTAAATAATCAGATAATTCCTTATTGGCAATTAACTTGTTTATATTTATAGAAGATACTCCTCTTTTATTATATTCATCTTTTCTTTCATTTGGTAACATCACAAGATTATCTTTAATTAAAGCAATATCCTCATCAGATAAATAAATATACGGAATATCTGGTTCAGGAAAATAACGATAATCATTATTAGTGTCTTTTTTTCTCATAAATACGGTTGTATTAGTACTAGAATCGAATTTTCTAGTTTCAAAAACTAATTCTTCACCTTTTTCCAAAAGTTCAGTTTTTCTTTTTATTTCATAGTCTATAGCATCACCAATATTAGAGATTGAACCAATATTCTTAATTTCAGAACGAACTCCTAAAGTATTATCCTTAGAAACAGAAATATTAACATCAAAACGCATAGATCCTTCTTCTATTTTACAATCAGAAACACCAAGATAAAACATTGTTTCACGAAGACGTTCTGCATAATCCATTGCTTCTTCTTTTGAATGCATATCAGCACATGAAACAATTTCTATCAAAGGTACTCCGCATCTATTATAATTAAGAAGTGTCTTTTCATTATGATGTAAGCATTTGCATGTATCTTCTTCAATATGAATATCAGATATACCAACCTTCTTACCATCAGAAAGCAGTAAATAACCATCACGTCCTATTGGTGTTCTAAATTGAGTAATTTGATATCCTTTAGGTAAATCAGCATAATAATAATTTTTACGATCAAAATGCATTTTTCTAGAAATATTCATATTAAGTCCTAAACAAGCAAGAATAGCCTTATCAAGAACACCTCTATTAAAAGTCGGAAGCACACCAGGATAAGCAAAATCTATTTCATTTACATTAGTATTAGCAACATCACTATAATTATTTTTAGAAAGTGAAAATACTTTAGCATTAGTATTAAGTTCAAGATGAACTTCAATACCAATCGTAGGTTTATAATTACTCATTATTATCACCTCCGACATTTAAATCTAAAGATAGTTCTTTTTCAATAAATGAAGCAAGTTTATACATAACAGCTTCTTCCCATTTGTTGCCTATTATTTGCATACCAATAGGTAAATGCTCCTTAGAAAAACCAATTGGAACACTCATTCCAGGAAGACCTGCCATATTAACAGGAATAGTAAGCACATCATCAACAAACGATCTATTTGGATCTTGAAGGAATTCTCCTATTTCATAAGGCAAGCATGTAGTTGTAGGACCAATTACTAAATCATATTTTTTGAATACTTCATCAAATGAATCAGCTATAGCCTTTCTAATTCTAAGCGCTTTATCATAATATTCTGATACATTTTTACCAGAAAGCATAAATGAACCAACCATAATACGGCGTTTAACTTCATCTCCAAAACCTTCACTACGAGTTTTCTTATATAATTCATCAATATTTTTATATGAACTTGCTCTATATCCATACTTAATACCATCAAATCTAGCAAGGTTAGAACTTGCTTCTCCAAGAGCAATAATTTGATACAAAGGAACAGCATAATCCAAATAAGGAATATCAACCACATCAACAGTGACCCCGTTAGCCTCAAGCAATTTTTTTACTGATTTTACTTTATCAAGAACTTGTTTATCAATAACATCACTTATATAAAATTTAGGGATAGCAACTTTCATACCAGAAACAGATTCTCCAATTAAACGAGTAAAATCTTCTTCTTTGCCTATATGAGTAAGATCTCTTTTATCTTTCGTACAAAGAATATTTAACAAACAAGCATTTGAATATACATCACACGCCATTGGACCTATTTGATCTAAAGATGACGCAAATGCAATAAGTCCATAACGAGAAACTCTACCATAAGTAGGTTTAATACCAACAATACCACAAAAAGATGAAGGCTGTCTTATTGATCCTCCAGTATCAGAGCCAAGTGCAAATGGCACAATCCTAGATGAAACAGCAGATGCAGAACCACCAGAAGAACCACCAGAAACTAAAGAATGATTCCAAGGATTTCTAACAGGCCCAAAATAACTAGTTTGATTTGATGAACCCATAGCAAACTCATCCATATTAGTCTTACCAACAATAATCATATCTTTATCATTAATTAAATCAACAATATGAGCATCATATACAGACATAAAGTTTTCTAACATTTTAGAGCCTGCAGTAGTTCTCATATTCTTAGTAACCATATTATCCTTTAATGCTATAGGAAGCCCCCATAATATATTATCCTTATCTGGTTTACCAAGAGATTTAGCCCTTTCAAGAGCACCAGATTTATCAGTAGTAATAAAACAATTTAATTTATCAGAATCAATTTTATCAAAAACTTCATTTACTAAATCAACAGGAGTTATTTCTTTTTTAACAAGCAAATCATGAAGTTCAGTAATACTTTTGCTTAAATAATTACTCATCAAAAACACCTGCCACTTCTACAAAATTTTCCAGTTTTTCAGGTGCATTATCTACTAAACTAATAGGGTTTTCAAAAGTAGTATAATCATCAGAAAACATTTCACATTTATTACTTAAAGGATTAAATATTCCCTCAGAAGCTTTTACATCTATTTCATTAACCTTATCTATTTCATTAAATAGTTCTTTTAACTGATACGAAAATCTTTCGATATCAGGTTCATTAAGTTCTAATTTACCTAAATCAGCAACATGTAAGACTTCTTCTCTAGTTAATTTATCCATAAACACTTTCCTTTCTCAATTTATAATTATACCAAAAAAATGAATAAAATTAAACCAAAAACAGTTTTATTTTTAAATTGACTTAAGTAAACTTTTTTCTAATAAAAAAACTAGTTTAAAAACTAGCTTTTTATTTATAAACTTTTACTGTTGTACCAGTAGGAACATTATTATATATCCACTTAGCAGTATTATACGGAAGATTTATACATCCATGTGATCCATTATATGTATATATATTACCACCAAATCTACTTCTCCAAGTCGCATCATGAAGACCAATATCAGCATATATTGGCATCCAGAAATTAACATAACTTCTATAATCAGGACCCACTAAATAAACACTACGTGATTTGCTACGAATTTTAAATGTTCCTGTTGGAGTATTATGTATACCTGCAGTTCCCGTTACAACATTTGCAGAATGTTTTAAATCACCATTTTTATAATACCAAATTTTTTGTTTAGAAATTGATACTTCAACAACAGTTCCTTTAGTAGGAACAAACTTAGCTACATAAATATATCCAATATTTCTTTTTAAAGTTATACTTGCATTTTTTGATCTTAGTTTTCCACTTTGATACCATCCTACAAACCTATAACCATTATTAGCTTTGGCTTTCAAAACATGAACATGGTTCCTTCCAACCATATCATATTTTACCCCTACTGTGCCTCCACCACTTACTCTAACAATACCTCTTCTACCACAATTAGCAAAACAATACTCAATCTTAGTAGCGGGATTGCTTAAAACATTAAAATGTTTAAGTTTTTTAGCATTTCTAATAAGCGCATAACTTATATTATTATTTACAACACTAACTGTCTCCAAATTAGTATTATTAAAGAATACAGCACCTGTTATCTTATTATTATTAAGCGCAAAATAATTAAGTTTAGTAAAATAACTAAAATTAGCTTCACCAGTAAATCCTTTATCGTTAGGCCAATGAATAGCTGTCACATGACCATTACTATCGACTTTAGAACCATAATCACGTACTCCAAACCAAGTGCTAGAGTCCTTAGGATCATATATATCTGCTATTTTAAAACCATTACCATTATAATTTAAAAAAGTTGCAATTCTAGTCCTTTCAAAATTATCTGTTATATATTTATATGTTGCAAGACCAGGATAAGATCTAAATGCAATATTAGTTTTAGAAAGTTCCATCACTGTAGGATCAAAGTATTCACTTATAGATAAAGTATTGCCATCTTCAAACTCACCAGTTTCAGGAGAATAAAAGTTGTCACAATCAGCCATTGGATCAAGCATAATCCATTTATTATCGACAAATGCTTCTACCCAAACATGATTAATTGTATTATCTGATACACTGACATTCCAAGTCCCTAAGGCACTCATTTCATCATTATAATATCCTTCTACAACACGAGCAGGAATTCCTTGAGACCTAATAAAAGCTACTAATAAAGCCGCATAACCATTATCTCTTGCAAAAATTTTATTACCAGATTCATACCTTTCAACAATCAGAGTAAACGGATTATCATATTTTTTATCAAAATTAGCATTTACTAAAGACTTATATCTAAATACATTAGCGCTAATCCAAGAATGAAATGACTCTAATTTTTGATAATCAGTCATGCTAGAACCAACGCCTTGTAAAACAACAGAATTAGCAAAAGTTTCAATTTTCTTTTGTTGCATCTTATTAAACCCTACATTATTTACTTCAGGCATATCACGTAAATATTTATCAGTAAAAACTATTCTCTGGTTATAAGTAAGTTTATTAGAATTGCTAATATAACTATTGTTTTGTCCTACCCTAGAATTAAGACTTTCATATGTAGAAGCATAAACGTTAGAAACAAAACAAAAAGATAAAACAGCAACTAAAAAGGTTAAAATATTATATATCTTTAACTTCATATATTCACGACCTTATTCTACTCTAAACTAATAATAACTAAAATACAAAAATATGTCAATTAATGTCTAAAAAAAATAGAGTATTTGACACTCTATTTAAAATAATAATTATGCTTTTTTTCATGGCCAATAGTGGTACTATCTCCATGACCTGGATATAAGACTATATGATCATCATATTTTTTAAACTTTTCTAAAGAAGCAATCATATCTT
>JAEEGL014393367.1_pt1 | contig 14624 bp, 15 predicted proteins | sample 9134231 | NCBI WGS metagenome assembly JAEEGL01 (sample SAMN16246548, study PRJNA631951) | gut metagenome | biome: gut microbiome; feature: rumen; material: fiber-attached | host: Bos | place: Iran: Karaj | collected 2018-10 | reverse complement strand
TTGACATAGCAGACGGAATTGGACTGCGTATACTTCAGGGTGATAAGTGCAACGATCATATCTCTGACAGCGGCTTCGGAGAGAACCTTGTTTTCCGTCACAATGTTCTGCAGCAGACTGGTGTCGATGCGGAAGTTGTTGTGACCCTGTTCGAAGGTGACACCGAAGACATCCTTGCACTCCTGGGCTGCAGGAACATAGTCCGGATCAATCTGAACGACATTGTAGTTGCCCTTCTTTTTCGTCTTCAGGATCGCGAGCGCTTCGTCGGTGTAGGCGGGGGCGATGATGCCGTCAGAGACCTCATCTTTCAGATAGAGTGCGGCAGCTTCATCGCAGGTATCGCTAAGCGCGGCCCAGTCACCGTAAGAGCAGAGACGATCAGCACCTCTGGCGCGGATATAGGCGCAGGCGATGGGGGAGAGCTTTGCTTCAGGATCGACAAAATAGATCTGACGGTCGGTTTCCGTCAGGGGAAGACCGACTGCGGCACCGGCCGGGGAAACATGCTTAAAGCTGGCCGCAGAGGGAAGACCGGTGGCTTCCTTCAGCTCTTTGACCAGCTGCCAGGAATTCAGCGCGTCCAGAAAGTTGATATAACCGGGGCGGCCGTTCAGAACGGTGACAGGCAGCTCAGAGCCGTCCTTCATATAGATGCTGGCGGGTTTCTGATTGGGATTGCAGCCGTATTTTAGTTCAAATTGTTTCATGTTTAATCCCCCAGATGTTTGTTGAAGAGTTTGACTGTACCGTGAACGTTGGTATAGAGTGAGACTTTATTATCGGCATTCAGTGCAGCCCAGATGTCTTCCGGATCAGGCATGTCGATTTCCATCGGCTCACCCTTGAAGCTGGGAAGCGGAGAGCCAGGGCCTTCGTATGTGCTGAGGAAATAGCCTTTTCCTTCGTCACAGCCCTCATAGCAGAAGAATTCACGCAAACAGCGGCCATCCACACATTTCAGGATCGAGAGCTCAAAGCTCCCGTCTTCGTGCAGAACGGCAGAGATGCGGGGCGTGTTGTTGGGTGCGTCGGGCTCAAACTCTCTTGTCATGAGAGCTGCCCGAAAATTTCCCATGTCACGGATGGTATCCGTCTGGTCGCCGTTGGTGACAATGAGATCGGGGCCGCTCTTCCGAACGGGATGATAGATGATCAGACTGGGATCGGAAAGCTTTGCAGCGTCGAAAGCCTCCGTGCGAATTCCATCGTCTGTTTCCACGAAGATACGGTTGCGGCTGTTTTCGCTGCGGCCCATAATAAAATAGTAGACCCTGTCTTTTCCGACGGCAATGCCGCGGCCGGGATAGGGGTTGTTTTTCAAAAAGTTCAAAAAATCCGTCATTTGGTTACTCCTTTCGAAACCAGCTCTGCCGCCTGCGGCAGAAGAATCCATTCCGCTTGTTCCATGACACGCTTCTGCAGAATCTCGGGGGTGTCTCCCGGTAAAACATCGACGGCTTTCTGGAGAATAATCTCTCCACCGTCCGGAATCTCATTGACAAAATGTACTGTTGCGCCGGTCACTTTCACACCGCGCGCCAGAGCTTCCTCATGGACACGCAGTCCATAGAAGCCTTTCCCACAGAATGCAGGAATCAGCGAAGGGTGGACATTGAGAATTCGATTTGGCCACGCAGAAGTGAAGGACGCACTCAGAATCCGCATGAATCCAGCAAGAATGATAAGATCGATCTCACGCTCCTTGAGATGTTGACTGAGAGCTTCCTCAAAGTCTTTGCCCGTGAGAATCGCAGTCTCGACGCCCGCTTTTTCGGCACGCTGAAGGGCATAGGCCCGGGGATTGTTGGACACAACCAGAACAATCTCGCCACTACGGAGAATGCCGTTTTGCTCTGCATCCAGTAGCGCCTGAAGATTTGTGCCGCCGCCCGAGACAAGGACGGCGATTTTTGCCTTATTCATCGTTGAGGCACCTCAGCAAATCACAATGGGATCATCACCAACAGCGATCTCGCCGATGATGACAGCATCCGGAAGAACGGAACAGATTTTATCCACGCTGTCACGTGAGACAACGAGGCTCATGCCGATGCCCATGTTGAAGGTGTTGAACATATCCCGTTCGGGGATGTCTCCGCACCGCTGAACCATCCGGAAAATAGGCGGAACGGGAATCGCATCCTTTTCAATCCTGGCTTGATAGCCTGCAGGGAGACAGCGAGGGATGTTTTCATAAAAACCGCCGCCGGTGATATGGCTGATGCCATGGATTTCTCCAACCTCCAGTGCAGCAAGAACTGGCTTGACATAGATCCGGGTTGGGATCAGAAGCGCTTCACCCAGAGTCATGCCCAGCTCATCTACATCTGCAGAAAGGTCTGCATGCTCAACATCAAAGACTTTCCGCACCAGCGAGTAACCGTTGGAATGGATGCCGCTGGAAGGAAGCCCGAGCACAACGTCGCCTTCCTGGACGGAAGCCCGGTTAAGGATCTTCTCTTTGTCGACAATGCCGACAGAGAAGCCAGCCAGATCATAATCCTCCGGCTGCATGGTGCCGGGGTGCTCGGCGGTTTCTCCGCCGATCAGAGCACAGCCCGCCTGAACGCAGCCCTCCGCTACGCCGGAAACCAGTGTAGCGACTTTCTCCGGTTCATTCCTGCCGATAGCAATGTAGTCGAGGAAGAAGAGCGGTTTTGCGCCGCAGCAGACGATATCGTTGACACACATGGCGACACAGTCGATTCCCACGGTGTCATGACGGTCAAGCAATTGTGCGATCCGCTGTTTGGTGCCGACACCGTCAGTACCTGAGACGAGAATCGGTTCTTTCATACCGCCAAGCTGTGGAGCAAACAGTCCGCCAAAGCCGCCGATATCAGAAACGACACCGGGAATAAAGGTGCGCTCCACGTGCTGCTTCATCAGGCGAACGCCTTCATAACCAGCTTCAATATTGACGCCTGCGGCGGCGTAGGACGCAGAATGGGAATTGTTCATGGCCTATTCCTTTCCGTTCCAGCAATAAGTACAGATCTTTTCCGGATCAATTCCAATGGCCTCCAGGAGCCCGTTCAGGGACTGGTACTCCAGAGAATCGAATCCAAGCTTCTCGGCAATGGCTTTGCGCAGGCACTGACCGCGCTCGGAATGGGAATCAGAGTATTCTTCCAGATGATTCTGGCCTTCGTCACCCTCCAGTTCCTGGATGGTGCGTCGGGCGAGAAGATCCATATCAGAGTTGCCGCGGGAGAAATTCAGATACTTGCAGGCGTACATGATAGGCGGGCAGGCTGAACGCATATGGACTTCTGCCGCGCCTGATTCATAGAGAAAATCAACCGTACCCTGCAGCTGGGTTCCGCGGACAATGGAATCGTCCACGAAAAGAAGCTTTTTTCCTTCGATGAGTTCGGGGACGGGGATCTGCTTCATTTTTGCCACCTGATCGCGGACATCCTGATTGGCAGGCATAAAGGAACGCGGCCAGGTCGGCGTATATTTGACAAAGGGTCTGGCAAAAGGCTTGCCGCTGCGATTGGCATATCCAATAGCGTGCGGAATGCCCGAATCAGGCACGCCGGCCACATAGTCGACCTTCGGAAGCTTCCCGTGGACAATCTCATCACGGGCCATGATCTCACCATTGCGATAACGCATGACTTCGACATTAACACCCTCATAATTGGAGTTGGGATAGCCGTAATAGCTCCAGAGAAAGGCACAGATTTTCATCTTTTCCTTTGCCGGAGCGAGGGTTTCAAAGCTGTCAGAGGTGATCCGGACGATTTCTGCCGGGCCGAGCTCATAGGCCTTGCTGTAGCCCAGCTTCTGGTAAGCGAATGATTCGAAGCTCACGCAGTGTCCGTCCTCATCTTTCCCGATCAGAACCGGAAGACGGCCTGCCTGGTCCCGCGCGGCGATGATCTCGCCCTTGGCAGTCATGAGCAGGACTGTCATGGAGCCATCGATCACCCGCTGCATATGCTGGATCCCCTCAACAAGGCTGTCGCGCTCATTGATCAGGGCAGCTACCAGTTCTGTGCAGTTGACCTTGCCGGAGCTCATGGCCATAAACTGGTGACCGTGATCCGAGAAATAGGTGTTTACCAGCTCTTCAGCGTTGTTGATCTGGCCGACGGTGGTGATGGCGTAAAGACCAAGATGGGAACGGACCAGGAGAGGCTGGGGGTCGGAATCGCTGATGCAGCCGATCCCGCAGGAGCCGCCATGGAAATCCGCGAGATCTTTTTCAAACTTCGTACGGAACGGAGTGTTGGCTATGGAGTGAATCTGCCGCTGACAGCCGTGCTCCTTGCTCCAGATTGCCATACCGGCATTGCGGGTGCCGAGATGACTGTGATAATCGGTACCAAAGAAGACGTCCAGTACGACATCTCTTTTGGAAACCGCACCAAAGAAACCTCCCATCAGGCGAAGAAGAGCTCGGAGAGCGTCATCGGATCGATGTACTTGCCGTCTTTATAGACACGCATGTTGCCGGAGGCTATTTCATCGATAAGCATGACCTGTCCGTCAGCGTCATAACCGTACTCAAACTTGATATCATAGAGAACAAGACCGCGGGCCTTCATCTCATCTGCGACGATCTGAGTAATTTTCTGGGTCATGTCCTTGATGGTGTCGTACTGCTCCGCAGTCATGACACCGAGCACAATGAGGCCATCCTTCGTGACCAGGGGGTCGCCTTTGTCGTCATTTTTAAAGGTCATCTCCACGTAAGCGGGGAGATCAGCGCCTTCTTCAATATAATCGCTGTAGCGGCGGAAGAAGGAGCCAACAGCCTTATGCCGGCAGATCACTTCGAGGCCCTTGCCAAAGACCTTGGCGGGGAGAACTTCCATGGTGGTCTCCTTGAGGTCGGCACTAATAAAGTGGGTGCGTATGCCTGCGGCATTGATCTTCTCAAAGAAGTAAATGGACATGCGCAGATTGACATCACCGACACCGTCGATTGTGAGTCCGACAGAGTTCTCACCGGGATCAAAGACCCCGTCTTTACCGGTGCAGTCGTCTTTGAACTTCAGAAGATAATTGCCATTGTCCAGGGCGTAGACGTTCTTGGTCTTTCCGGTGTAAACGAGTTTCTTTTCCATTTTGCTAGCTCCTTTTATAAAAAATATGGGATAACGAAGTTAAGAAAAGGGGGATTGCTTACAGGCGGGCAGCGATGCCGGCGTCCTTTTCCAGGACGGCTGCGGTGTCGCGTTCCCGCTTCTGCTGCAGACGCTGGGTCAGCTCCGCATCACCGACAGAGAGAATCTCTGCCGCAAGCAGAGCCGCATTGGCTCCGTTGTTCACACCGACGGTTGCCACCGGAATACCGGATGGCATCTGTACGGTGCTGAGCAGCGCATCCAGGCCATCCAGAACCGGTCCCTTGCATGGAATGCCAATAACCGGGAGCGTGGTGTTGGCTGCGATGGCCCCGGCCAGATGAGCTGCCATACCGGCAGCAGCAATCAAAACGCCGAAGCCCTTGTCACGTGCTTCAAGAGAAAAGGTCCTGGCCTGTTCCGGTGTGCGATGAGCGGAAAAAACATGCACTTCAAAGGGGATTTCCAGTTCATTCAGAATCGCAATGGCTTTCTGAATGACGGGCAGATCGCTGTCGCTGCCCATGACAATGCTGACTTTTTTCAATTCACATTTCCTCCTGTTTGGATTGTCCTGGTGGCTGTGGAAGACGTGCCAAGATGACGGTTAATTTGCTTTGGTCTCACAGTAGATGCAGCGGTAGACTTTGTTGGCCCGATCCGTGAGACGGAAGACATGCTTGAGCTCCTGTTCCGTTGTGGTGATGCAGCGCGGATTTTTGCAAAAGATAACATTGGTCAGTGTTTCCGGCATCTCGATACGCTTCTTTTCCACGAGCTCACCGTTGCGGATGATGTTGATGCTGACACCCGGATCCACATAGCCGATGACATCCAGACTTACGGGGATATCGGAGTCGATCTTGATGATGTCCTTTTTGCCCAGCTTTTCGCTGTGGACGTTCTTGATAATGGCCACGGAACAGTCAAGTTTTTCAAGACCAAGCAGTTCATAGAGCCGCATACCCCGTCCGGCCGTGATGTGGTCAATGACAATGCCATTTGAGATGGAGTCAATATTCACAGAGTTCCAGCCTCCTTCAGCAGCTTCAGTATCAGCGCCATGCGCATGTATTTACCGTAGAGCACCTGTTTGAAATAACAGGCACGGGGGTCATCGTCGATGGCAACACTGATCTCATTGACACGGGGCAGCGGATGCATGATGCAGAGGTCCTCGCGGGCATTCTGAAGCTTTTCCGGTGTCAGGATATAGCTGTCTTTCAGACGGAGATAATCCTCTTCGTTGAAGAAACGCTCACGCTGCACGCGGGTCATGTACAGAATGTCCAGCTCAGGCATGACTGCTTCCAGATTCGTCGTCTGAACGTAATTGCTGTTCTTGGCAGAGAGGACTTCCTTCTTGACATAGCTGGGCAGTTTCAGCTCTTCCGGAGAGATCAGATAGAGCTTGAGGCCAGGATAGCGGGAGAGGGCACTGATCAGCGAATGGACAGTCCGTCCAAACTTCAGGTCTCCGCAGAAACCCACAGTCAGGTTCTCCAACCCGCCCTTTTCCCGATAGATGGTCAGCAGGTCAGCCAGCGTCTGGGTAGGGTGATTGTGCCCGCCGTCCCCGGCATTGATGACCGGGATGCTGGCATTCATCGCCGCAACAAGAGGGGCCCCTTCCTTCGGGTGACGCATGGCGATAATATCGGCATAGCAGCTGATTACCTTGGCGGTGTCGGCGACGCTTTCCCCTTTGGAAGCAGAGGAACTCTGCGCTTCCGAAAAGCCGATTACATTACCGCCAAGTTCGTACATGGCGGCTTCAAAGCTGAGCCTGGTGCGGGTGGACGGTTCAAAAAACAAAGTCGCGAGTTTCCTGCCGCGGCAGAGCTCCCTGTATGCTTCAGGCCTGGCGATGATATCGTTTGCAGTGTCAATCAGTTCCTGAAGTTCTTCAGGACTGAAGTCAAGAATGTCGATGAGGCTTCTTTTCATGCGGTCCTCCAGCTCTCATCAGACGGGTTGTTCCGGAACGCGATCAGACGTTTCACATCTTCCGGCTGAATGTATCCCTCTTCTGCAGCCACCCGTGCGATCACATCAAAGTTCGTCAGGCTGTGGTTAATGACACCGGCTTCCTGCAGACGGATGAGACCCTTCTGCATACCGTAAGTGAAGATGCTCGCCACACCGAGTACTTCTGCCCCGGCGGAGCGCAGAACATCGACGACCTCCAGAACGGACCCTCCGGTGGAGATGAGGTCTTCAATAACGACGACTTTCTGACCGGATCCCAGCCGACCTTCGATCTGGTTCTGGCGGCCGTGATCTTTGGCCCCGGAACGCACATAACCCATCGGAAGCCCCATCAGATGCGCGGTGATAGCGGCATGTGCGATTCCAGCGGTAGAAGTCCCCATCAGAACTTCAGCTTCCGGATAAAACTCCTCCACAAGCTCGCGAAGACCGTTCTCCACATGGGTGCGGACTTCCGGAGCGGTCAGGGTCAGACGGTTGTCGCAATAGACCGGGCTCTTGATCCCGCTGGCCCAGGTAAAGGGTTCTTCCGGACGGAAGAAGACAGCGCGGATACTCAACAGGTCTTTTGCAATCTGGACATCTCTCTTCATATCCATTCCTCCTGTGAATGAAAAAGCCCGGCCTGTCAGCGCAGACTGGTCTGCGTACAGAAACCGGGGGTACTTGTATATAGACTTGTTTTCAGGCGGGCTGAAGCCGCGGAAATGTCCCAGATGAAGGGCAGACTCACTTCTGCGTTTGCTTTTTTATATCGATTATATCGATGGGAATAAAGCATCCGCGTATCCTCCAAAAAAAATCACAAGCCCTACCCAAAAGGCAAGGCCGAAAACGGGAAAAAATCCGTATCTATCTCTCTTGCCGATCTCTCTGGGTCGCCTTAAAGATGTGCTGATTATATAAGCTGGGCCCCCCTTTGTCAATCGGCGAAATATACAAAGTCTTGGGGTTACATAGGGTGCTTTTTGCATCCCTTGTGATGGGCCCACACGGGAAAACACGGAAGAAAAACGGACTGGGAAACTCCCAATCCGTCATCTGTCATCCCTGATTCCAGCTTCCGGCGTTCTGGCGGCCATGTCCCATGCCGCCGAACCCTCCTCCATGAAAACCTTCGTCACCGGACTGCATGCCGCTGAATCCTCCGGAGGGAGTCTGGATGCCGATGCCGTCGTCGGCGTAGTCTCGTCCGAAACCGCCCGCACCCTGCTGACCGCCACGGCCCATTCCTCCGAAACCTCCCATCATCTGGTTGGGAATGCTGTCAATCTGTTGGCCGTTTAAGGTGATGGTACCGCCGGTAAAGGTGGCTGTGCCGTCATAGTCGAAGCCGGAACTGCCAGTGATGTCGATATTTCCACCGGTGATGATCAGATTTCCGTTAGAGTCGATGGCATCGGTGTCACCAGCACCCATCACAATGGTGAGCTGTCCTCCGTTAATCTCCACGACGGGAGTTACCGAATCCGTAAGCCAGGTGGCGTTGACACCGTCATCACCGGCCTGGACGCTGACTGTTCCGCCGTCAATTAGCACATGGCTGGCCTCCAGGCCTTCGGTGCCGGCGTTGAGTGTGATCGTCCCAGCCTCCACACTCAGGGTGTCGTTTGCGGAGAGAGCTTTGCGAGCTGCGGAGACGGAGATCGTTCCGCTCTTGATTTTCAGGTCATCCTTGCTGACAATGCCGTGACCTTTGAGAGAGTTCACGGTCAGGCTTCCGTTCCCACTGATGGTGACATCATCTTTTGAGAATACAACTGCATCTACATTGTTGTCATCCGTTTGGACAAAGTTGCCGCTGGTGGTCACACTGCTGCTGGTGCCATCTTTCAGCATGATCACGACCTTGTCAGCGGAGATCACATAGATGGCGGCACTGTTTGCGTTTGTAATGCTGACGCCATCCAGAATGAGGCGAACCTTGCTCTCCTTGTCGGTGTCGACACGGATCTGACCATTGGAGAGCGAACCGGTCACGGTATAGCTTCCCGCCTCGGTGATGGTGGAAGTGCTTCCGCTGATGAGAACACTGCTGCAGTTGCTTGTGATATCATGATCGCTGAGGGACAGCGTGTATTCCGCGAGAGCGTCCTCTGTTTCCGTGCTGAAATCGGCACTGGCGCGGGGGAGCATGCTTGCAAGAAGCAGCCCGAACAGAAGGCTTAGGGTAAACAGAAAGGGGAGACTGCGTAAAAGTACTGTGTACAGAGTTTTTTTGTTTTTTGCCATAAAGATTCACTCCTTTTATAGTTCGCTGGCTTCACTGCGGCAGGCGAGGGTGATTTCCAGGTTGCCGTTGCGGCAGCGCAGCTCGTCGATCATTTCTTTTTCGGTTCCGGCAAGCCGGAGCCGAAGATCATAACGAAGGCGATTCAAGGATCCGAGATTGGTGGTCTTGACCTGAACCAGCTTAGCGCCGGTGGTATAGCGATCGAAGATGTCATCAAAAAGGCTTGCATATTCCAAATCTTCCGGAATGGTGATGGAGAGGGATTTTTCCTGTTCCTCTTCACCGCCTTCGGGGAAGATCATGCGGGAGAACAGAACATACACCGCACAGAGAATCACGGTGAACAGGCCAGCCATCAGCGGAAAGCCCATCCCGCAGGCAAGGCCGATGGCCATTGCGATGAACACGGAGACGATCTCCTTGGCACTGCCCGGAGCAGAACGGAACCGGACCAGCGAAAAGGTTCCGGCAACAGCGACACCGGCGCCGATGCTGCCGCTTACCATCAGGATGACGACAGAGACAACAGCCGGGAGCAGCGAGAGCGTCAGAGCAAAGCTCCTGGTGCAGTGCTCGGTCTTATGGTAGAGCAGAGCGTAGACAAGACCGAGGATCAGAGCGGACGCGGTGATGATCAGGAAAACGGACAGCGTTACGGAAGAGCTGCCGCTGTAGAGCGCGGTAAAGATTGATTCAGGCACAGGAAACACCTCTCATTCTGTTATCAGTCAGCATGGCCGTATATACGGACCCGTATTTGGAGAAGCTGGTCTGGCGGATCTCCGCATCGTTCAATACAGAGACCAGCCACATGGGTATCGAGGTTGCCGTCTTAATTTCGAGCAGGGACTCTCCCGCGTTCAGAAGACTGTGGCCGAAGGGGAGAGAGGAAAGAGAAAGATCTTCCGTTTGCCAGAGGATATTACGGTCAAAGGTAAGACGCAATTCCGGATCAATAAGGTCGAACCATGCGTTTCGATCGTAGCTGATATGAGCCGCCGGACCCAAATCATGGTACATATGACAGGCCCACTCGATTTCTTTCCCAATTTGAGAATACTGCGGCAGGGGAATGCGATGGTCCATATAGGCTTCAGCTTCGCTCAAAGGGAGGGAAATTCGCCGCTTGTACACCACGCCTTTGTACTTTTTCTTCAGTTCCAGAAAGACAATGTCGTTGCCGTATGCGGGGCCATAACTGCGCATGCGGATCTTTTCTTTGTAAACGGGCTTTTCCAGCGAGCGGCGGATCATGAGGAAATCCGACGTGTCATAGTATACATTGCAGATCGTGCTCTCCCCGTGTTCATCCGGGCGCATTCGACCCACGATGGCCTGCTCCAGGAAGCGGCGCTGCTGAGTATTTAAAAGGAACTTCATTTCATGGCGTTCAAAAATAGCACCAGACATGACGGTTCACCCCTTTTTTCTTAGGATGGCCAGAGTATAACAGGCCAAACTTAGAGAAAACTTAGTGAGATTTGAACAATTTGAAAACGCGGATAGTCCTTGCTGAAATGCTATGTACGCAAGGAAAAACATGCAAGACGGTTTACATAATAAAATTAACAACTGATAAAAAGAACTGCGCCACAAATGACACAGTTCGTATAATTGTTTTGTTTCTGAGTTCTTTTTTCAGCAGCCTATGACGCCGAATTCTTCTCTGCACCGCTTCCACGCGGCAACAGGATCCTCTGCTGCTGTGATTGGGCGTCCTACCACAATGAAGTCGCTGCCGAGATCCCGTGCTCTGGAGGGGGTGGTGACACGCTTCTGATCTCCCTTGTCGCTTTCGGCAAAGCGGACACCCGGTGTCACGGTGAGAAAAGAGGTCCCACATGAAGCGTGAACCTTCCCGGCTTCCAGTGGGGAGCAGACCACGCCGTCAAGGCCGGCGGCCGCTGCATTCTGCGCATAGGAGATCACCACTTCGTCGATGGGGCGCTCAATGAGCAGCTCCGTCTCTAATGCTATTTGATCGGTGCTGGTGAGCTGTGTTACCGCGATGAGCAATGGCCGCGTCCCATCGGGACGGGTCAGGCCGTCCAGGGCGGCTTCCATCATGGCCCTCGTACCGGCGGCATGGAGGTTTACGATATCAGCGCCCAGGTCGGAGAGCACACGCATGGCCTTTTTCACGGTGTTGGGAATGTCGTGCAGCTTAAGATCCAGAAATACCCTGTGTCCCCTTGCTTTCAGTGTGCGGACGATCTCCGGACCGGCAGAATAGTAAAGCTCCATTCCGATTTTGACAAAGGGACGCTCATCCCCGAACTTTGACAGAAAACGAAGCGTCTCTTCCGCGGAAGCGAAATCGCACGCTATGATGACATCTCTGTTATCCATGTGCTCCTCCTATGATTTCGGTGAGATTTTGAATACCGTAGCGGTCCATGACTTCCGGCAGTGTCTGAATGATTCGGGGGCATGTCCAGGGATCACGCAGGTTTGCAGCCCCGACCTCCACTGCAGTTGCACCGGCAAGCATCATCTCAATGACATCTTCGGCGCAGGAAATTCCGCCAAGGCCGACGATCGGGATCTGCACCGCGTTGTATACCTGCCAGACCGCCCGCAGGGCGATGGGGAAAACAGCGGGACCCGAAAGCCCGCCGGTGGTGTTTGCCAGTACCGGCTTTCGCGTTCTGAGGTCGATACGCATGGCGGTCACAGTGTTGATCAGACTTAGCCCGTCAGCACCTGCCTCTTCACAAGCAAGCGCGATCTCGGAAATGTCCGTCACATTTGGCGTGAGCTTCATGAGGACCGGTTTCGTGGTGACGGCTTTGACGGCTTTTGTCACTGCTGCAGCCTGCTTTGGGTCAGTCCCGAAGCTCATGCCTCCACCGTGCACGTTCGGACAGCTGATGTTGACCTCCAGCCAGCCGATCTGTTCCTCGCGGTCCAGCTTCGAACAGGCCTCGGCATAATCTTCCAGAGAGAAGCCGCTGACATTTGCCATCAGGGGCTTGTGGAACAGCTTGCGCAGCCGTGGCAGCTCTTCGAAAATGACCGCGTCCACACCGGGATTCTGCAGCCCAACGGCGTTCAGCATCCCTCCCGGCGCCTCTGCGATACGGGGAAGAGGGTTGCCTTCTCTGGGCTCCCGGGTGGTACCTTTGAAGGAAATGCTTCCGAGAATGTCCAGGTTATAGAGCTCCGAAAATTCTTTACCGTAGCCGAAGGTCCCGGAAGCGGGAATGACAGGGTTATCCAGTTCAATGCCGCAAAGCTTAACGTTCAGTCTGCTCACAGGAGGTCCTCCTTCCGAAACACCGGCCCATCCTTGCAGACGCGTTTCATGCCGTGAGGCGTGCGGATGGCACAGCCCATGCAGGCACCGAAGCCGCATCCCATCCTTGCATCAAAGGCAAACTGGCCGTCGGCTGCATCCATACGGGCGAGCTCCCGCATCATGGCTTCGGAACCGCAGCCGTAGACGGCGTCATGTGGGATTTCAACGAGGGCGGCGAACACATCTTCTGCATAGGATACCTCCATGACGGGAAAGAAATCTGCCCCAAAACGATCTTCAGTGTTCCGGAAGCCGAGAAGGATTCGAGGCCGCAGTCCGACTTCGATCATTTGCCTTGCCAGACCGACCAGAGGAGAGAGCCCGCTGCCACCACCAACCAGAAGCGGGGAAACATACGGACGGATGGAAAAACCGTTTCCGAGTCCTGTGAGCACTGAAAGCTCCGTACCGCAGGGAAGCTCATGCAGAATTGCGGTCCCGCTTCCGACACACTCCACCAGTACCGTGAACCAGCTTTCTCCCCAGTCACACACGGAGAAAGGTCTGCGCAGGAACTTGCCGGGCAGCGACAGAGATACGAACTGACCCGGAGCCGTGATGCCGGAACAGTCCCCAAGGAAGCGCAGCAGGTGTACTTTGGGAGAGACAGCGGTGTTCTCCAAGAGCTGAAAAACAGTTTCTTTCATCAGCTGTCGATGGTGCTGACGGTGATGGTCGTCTCCTCCAGCACGTCCAGCAGCACACGGACCGTGTCGAGTGAAGTGAAGATCGTCACGTTGTTCTCTGTGGCGCAGCGCCGGATGATGACGCCGTCTTCCAGATGGCGGCCGCTGTGGATGGCGCGGGTGTTGATGATGTAGCTGACGTATCCGGCCCGGATAGAGTCAAGGATTTCCTCGCTGCCTTCGCTGATCTTATGGCGCACGCGTGTGCGAATACCGTGCTCTTTGAGAAAAACAGCTGTTCCGGGAGTCGCCTCGATGTTGAAGCCCATGTCGTAGAAACGGCGCACCAGCGGCAGAGCCTCCTCCCGATCCTCCCGTGCAACCGTCACAAAGACCGTGCCGTAGTTTTGCAGCTTCATGCCGGAAGCCTGCAGCGCCTTGTACATGGCGCGGCTGAGCTTGTCATCATAGCCGATGGCCTCGCCCGTGGATTTCATCTCAGGCGAGAGGTAGGCGTCCAGACCTTTGATTTTGTTCCAGGAGAAGACAGGAACTTTGACGTAATGGCGCTTTTTCTCCTCCGGATAGAGGTCAAAAATGCCCTGTTCCTTCAGACTCTTGCCGAGAATGACTTCGGTGGCGATGTCCGCAAGGGAATAGCCTGTGGATTTGGAGAGGAAGGGAACCGTGCGGGAAGAGCGCGGATTGACTTCGATGATATAGACATTCTCCTCCCGGTCGACGATGAACTGGATGTTGTAAAGACCGATGATTCCGATCCCGAGTCCGAGCTTCTTGGCATACTGGAGGATGATGCCCTTGACCTTGTTCGAGATGGAAAAGGCGGGGTATACACTGATGGAGTCTCCGGAGTGGACACCGGTCCGTTCGACCAGCTCCATGATGCCGGGGACGAAGACATCCCTGCCGTCGCAGATGGCGTCGACTTCCACTTCCTTGCCCTGAATATACTTGTCCACCAGGACAGGCTTGTCGGTGTCAATCTCCACGGCGGTCTTGAGGTAGTGGCGCAGCATGTCCTCCTGAGCCACGATCTCCATGGCACGGCCGCCAAGCACAAAGCTCGGCCTTACCAGAACCGGATAGCCGATTTCCGCCGCGGCTTTCACACCGTCTTCGATGTTTGTCACGGCACATCCCCGGGGCTGGGGAATGTTGAGATCCAGAAGGATCTTTTCAAAACTGTCGCGGTTTTCCGCACGCTCGATGGCAGCGCAGTCGGTACCGATGATCTTGACGCCGCGGTCCATCAGGGGCTGTGCAAGGTTGATGGCAGTCTGTCCACCCAGCGAGGCGATAACGCCCTCAGGCTGCTCAAAATCAATGATTGCCATCACGTCTTCCGGCGTCAGCGGCTCAAAATAGAGCTTGTCTCC
>JAEEGL012158428.1_pt1 | contig 14624 bp, 13 predicted proteins | sample 9134231 | NCBI WGS metagenome assembly JAEEGL01 (sample SAMN16246548, study PRJNA631951) | gut metagenome | biome: gut microbiome; feature: rumen; material: fiber-attached | host: Bos | place: Iran: Karaj | collected 2018-10 | reverse complement strand
GTAATATCACTAATTACTAATTCTGGATAATCTGTTGATATCATATAATCACCTAACATTATACGTGCTTCCCAATGTGAACCTTCTGAACCTTCTCCTCCTTGATTTTCTAATTCTACTCCTGGAAGTGATTCACAACCAAAATGACCTCTTGCATATTCTAATACTTTTGGTGTTGCTAATAATGTTCTATTTAAACCATTTATTATCATTTTTTTTGTTGGTTCTTTTATATTTTGAAAATATTGAAATAATTGATCATTAAATGCCATTACATGAGATATTTCATGTAAGAGTAACATTGATAAAAATTCTATTGAGTTTTTTTCATTATAATTATATGATGGATTTAAATCAACACAACCTAAAACAGGTCTCATTGTTTTTTTTTCTGATATCATAGGATAAGCAGCAGCTTGAACATCATCTTCTAATGTATCATCAAGAAAAGGAACTAAATATAAATCAGCTCCAATTTTTTTAGAATTCTTTATTAATAAAGGAACATCTTCTGAATCAAAATCAGCTCCGACTTTATCAATTGAATCAGAATTAAATGTATATATTCCTTTTGATTTTACTGATAAAATATTTTGAAATATTTTTATTGTTAAATTAAATGCTTCTTGTATTTTTAATAAAGTATTATTTGATACTTGTTTTTCTATTATTTCATAATCTATATATATATCTATTGGTGTTGAGTTAAGTTTTCTTTTTGAATTATTTGGAAGTGGTTCTGCATTTATTGTTTGGATTATTGTTTTTTTCTTTTTTGAGTTACCACATTTAAATGAGGTAATTAGATTTTTTTGAAATAAGAGAATTAATAATATTAAATAGTTGATTTTCATTTTTTTTTTATGTCTTTTTTTAAAAATAATTTTTTATTATTTATTATTTCTGTTTTTAAATTATATTTTATATTTTTTTTAAAACTCTTTTTAGGAGAATATATTATTATAATCTAATTCAATTTCGTTTTTTCTTTTTTTTCTTTGTTTTTTTTTTATTGAATAATAAATGATAAATACAATTATACAATTAATTATAATTAAAAGAAAATTAGTTAAATAGGAAAAATTAATTATTTTCTTTTTACTATTATTATCATTATTTTTCATATTATTATAAAAACCTAAAAGTGCATCAGCTTGATTAAATATAATTAAATATTTTTTTAAAAATACATGTCCTAAATGCCATCTAGTATCACCTAAATTCACATTAAAATAAATTAAAAAATAAAATTTTTCATTATTTAATAAAAATAAATCTTTATAATCTAATTTAAATGTATAATTAAATTGTTTTGAATAAAAATATATTGATTTAAATTTTTCAATAGGTAAATTATAATTACAAATATAACCATATAATTTTCGATTATTTAAAATTTGAATTTCACAAATTTTATTTTTAAAAAAAGGTTCAAAAAAACTCTCATTTAATTTATAAAAAGAATACCTTGAACCTATAATCCCATTAAAATCAAAGGAAAATTTTGCCATAAGAGAAGTATCACTTTTAATATTAAAATATGAAATTTTATCGAATATTATTTCATAATCTAAATTTCTTATTGGGATTTGAGTATGAATTAATTTTAAATATTTTTTATCATATAATAAATTAATTTCATGGGGATAATTTCCAATTATTAATTTACCTTCAAAATTTGTTGAATATTTAAAATAAAATATTTCATTATTTATTAAATTATTTTTATATAGTTGTGATATGAAATTTAATGATTGAATATTTGGTTTTATTTTCAATCCTATTATTGAAGAATTAAATTCAATTTCATTTGAAATATTTTTTGTTAAAATAAATGATAGTTTAATTTTTTCCTTTTCTCTTATTAAAAATTCATCTTCAGATTCATATCCAAAAATGTTATTTGTATATTTTCCTATTCTAAATTTAGTTATATCTGGTAATTTTTTTATGTATGTTTTTGATAATAATTTATTATATGTCCCTCCTATTGTTGTATTTTCTGAAATAAAAAAAATATGAGTATCCATATTTAAATAACATTTAATAATTTGAAGTGGATTTCCAATTTTTAAATTTATGAAATATTTATTATTTAATAAATTTTCATGATTAATATAATCATATTTTTCTTTTTTAAATTCTATTATTAACTCAAATGATTGGTTTATATATATAAAAAATATAAAATAGAAAATATTCATTTTTCCTTTTTCTTAAATTAAATTATAAAATTATTTTTATGATTTTTTTCACTAAAGTGAGAAAAATTTAATAATGTATTATATAATAAAATGAATTTATTTATATATTTTTTTAAAATTGATAAATAGTATATTTGATTAATAATTAATAATAAAAATGATTTTATCGATTTTTATCTTTGTATATTTTATGATAAATATTTCTAAACAAGAAAAACTTATAATTAATTTAGAACCTGAGAAAAAAATTTCAGTAAAAAATTTTACAATAAATGATTCATTACTTTTTAAAATATATAAAAAAGATTTAAAATCAAATTCTTCTTATACATTTCAAATTCATAGAATTGGTCCAGAAGGAATTACTTTTGATATTAAATTTATCTGTAATGATATTATATATTTAAAAGGAGAATATAATAATAAAATTAGAATGAATGATGTATCAAGATTATATTTTAATACAAATGAATATAATTTTCCTGTATATTGTGGAAAAAATTATAATGATGATTTTTTTATTATTTCTGCACAGCCAATGACAAAAGTTTATAAATTTATAGATGAAAAAGAATTTAAATTAAATATTATGGTTGATTTTTTTTATAATTTAGGTGGACATAGTTTTAGAACTTTTATTAGTACAGGATTTTATAAAGGTCTAATTATTGTTTTAATTATTATTCCTTTAATTTGTATTATTTTTCAAAATAAAATTAAAAATTACTTAATAAAATCCCTTGATATTGAAATTAAAAAAAATTAATAATTCTCTTTATATTATTTTAATTAAAAAAATGTTTATTATTTTTTTATATTTATTTTGCAAATAAATATTCATCTCCCATTATATTTATTTTTCTTTTTAGATTTTTTGTTAGAAATGTTTCAATTATTTTTCTTAATTGAACTGTATTTTTTCTTAAATCTGCAATTTTTTTATCATTTTCTTTTATTTCTTTCATTATTTGTTCATTTTTGTTTTTTAAATCTAAAATTGCATTATTTAATTTTTTATTAAGAATTTGAATTTCTTCAAAAGTATCTTCAATACTTTTAATATTATCTTCATCTGTGTAAATTTCACAAATAAAATTAAAATCTTTTTCCTGTAATTGATTAATCAAATCATCAAAATCTTTTTTAATTATAGATAATTCTTCATTTGAATATTTTAAATTAAAATCTTTTAAAGAATTATTATACATTGCCAAATTAATTTCATCTTTATTTTCAACATTAATTAATCTTTGTTCTAAAAAAATTGAAATTTCCATTAAATCAGAAATTAATAAATTTCTTTCATGATTATTTAATAAACAAGTATCATTTAAAATATCATTTCTATTATCATTTGTTGGATTATTTTTATTATTATTCAATGTATTTTCCTCATTCAAAGAACCAGTTCCAACTAAATTAAAATTATAAGAATTAAAATCAGCTTGATCTGTATATTTTGTTTTATACTTTTTTATTTTATCATCAATTAATAATTTTCTTATTTCTTCAGATTTTTTTTCTAATTTATTTCCATCAATGAAATAATCACCTTCTTGAATAAATTTTAATAATTTTGGAGTAAATATTACAATTTCTTCTTTTACTTTTTTATTATCTTTTTTATTTTTTTTAGATTTTTTCTCTTTTTCTTTAATATTACCATATAAATTTTTATAAAATTCATTATAAATATCAATACCTTTTTTTATTTTTTCATTTTCTTTAAGATTATTTTCTAATCTATTTAATGTTGTTTCAAATTTATTATTTTTTTCTAATCTATTTATTATTGCTAAAGCAATTTGATTTGAAGTAGCATTTTCAATATCTAAATCAATTTCATTTGATTTTAAAATATTTCTTATTTTTTCTTTATTACTTAAAATCTCTTCATTTTTTGATATAGTTTTAGACTCATTTTCTTCTATTGAATGTTTTAAATCATTGTTTTTTTTATTTAATATTGGAATCTCATATGAAACATTTTGAATTATAATTTTAGAATTCTCTGCCAGATGCATATTATTTTTATTATATATACCATCTAAAATATAAGATGAATAAATAAAAGGAGATTTATAATTTCCAAAAAAAGTTTTATCTTTTGCTTCTTCTGTTTTTATTAATTGCATATTTAATTTTGAAAAATCAGAATAAGATAAAGATTCTATAGGAATTGTTTTAAATACTTTAAACATATTTTGAATTTTTTTCATTTCTGGAGTTTCTTTTTTAAATAATAAATCAATTATTTCTGCTTTTTTAGTTTTAATTATTTCTAATCTTGTTGGCCAATCTTTTGGAATTAAATATCTACTTTCTAACCATTGTAATAATTCAATATATTTAATATCAATTGGTGCTTGATCCATTTGAATAAAAAATAAAAATTAAATAAAAAATAATTTTTAAAAAATAAATTATTTAAATAAAGATATAAATATGAAATATAATGTTTTAATTATATTAACAATATTTATCTTAATTAAATCAAAAGATGAAATTTCAAAAGAATATATAGATGAAAATTTTAAAATAATATCTCAAAAAGAAAATATTAAAGAATATTTAATAAAAATAATAAATAATGGAGATTATGATATATTAAAATATTATTTAAAAAAATTAAAAGAGAATAATATAAATTATGATTTATATCTTGAAGAATCAATACATAAAAAAATAGAAAAAATGATAAATATATTTAATCAATTAAAATATGAAGATGAAATAGGAATTAAAATAGTTTCTCCTGCATTTGAATGGACTGAAGGAAATATACAAGTAGTTTTAAAAATAAAATATTCAGCAATGTTAAATTCATTTGCATGTCCTCATGTTGATGATGAAAAATTAATAGTATTAAATGATAGAAAAACTATTCGTTATGAATCAAGATGTCTTTTAAGTAATTATCAAATGAAATTTTTATTAGAATTAAAATTATATGCTGAAGTTGAAAATCCAGATAAATTAATGAGTGAAAGAGGGGAAACTATTGTTAATTTAAAAAAAATTAATAAAGTTGATTGGGGAAGACTTTTAGATATTGGATATACTCTTCCTGATAATAGTTTTAAAATGTATTAAAAATCTAGTTTTTAAATATAATATTTAAAAATAATTAATGATATTCTTATTTGTTAATTATTTAGATATTTTTTTTTATTATACTTTTGAATATTGAAAATTAATCTTTCTTAGATTTTATAATTTTTTTAATATTAACTGTTTTGGGAAATTTTTTTTAATTTATAACAAAATTAAAAGTAAAATCATCACTTATTTTTAGTTATATAAAATAAATAAAAAAATATGTTTTCATTTTCTTTATTGAATAATATATAAGGGTGTTAAATTTTTTTCATTTATTATTTATTATGTTTTGATTTATAAAATAATTTATGTGTTTTATTTGTTTATTCAAAATCTAAAATATCAAAAAATATAAAAACAAAAAAAAAGAAATATAAATTTTTACATAACCAGAACTAGCTGCCACTGGTGGTTTAATTGTTGTATCTGAATATAGCTCAGGCTCATAAGCAGAAGTATTAGTTACATATTGTGTAGAATTGAGTAATCTTGTTTGACTGTTTTTCTCTGCGCAGACAAAAGGGTCATTACATAATACAGTTCCTCCACAAACTCTCCAATAAGGAGGACATACAATATCTCCATCCATACCTGTTATATTGCTATATGTTTCTGTTTTAGTAGCACTTTCACATGGAAATGGTTGATTTTCAATAATAATATCATATGAAAGAGTTGAATCATCACAGTTTTCAACAGAATAACATCTTGCTGTTAATTTATTTCCATAAGTTGATTTTAGAGAAGATGATGCACTTTTACTTAATAAAGAACTTTGAAAACAAAAAGAAGTAGAAGTTAAATTTTCAGTTAAATCTTGATGGAATGAGTTGTCACCATTTTGATCACATCTTGAAATTAAATGATCTCCTGATGTGATTGTAGAGGGAACTGAAGCAGGACAATAATCAGCCGGTACATAACCTCCTCTAGAAGTGTCAGTGAAATATTGATAAATTGAAGGAACACTTTTATATTCAGCAATATAACAACTACCTCTATCAAGAAGACCAGGAGAACAAACTTCATCATCAGTATTATCACAAAAATCTAACGGAAAACTAGTTTTTTCTCCACTAATACATTTTCTCTGTAAAAAATTACATCCTTCACCTTTACCAGTTTTAAATAAACCACCAGTATAATAATTAACACCATACCAACCACTATCTTCAAATACTGCTAAAGTAATATCACTAACAACTAATTCTGGATAATCTGTTGATATCATATAATCACCTAACATTATACGTGCTTCCCAATGTGAACCTTCTGAACCTTCTCCTCCTTGATTTTCTAATTCTACACCAGTAAGTGATTGACAACCAAAATGATTTCTTGCATATTCTAATACTTTAGGTGTAGCTAATAATGTTCTATTTGCTCCATTTACTAATTCCTTTACTGTAGGATTTGTCACATCAACAAAATATTCATATAATTGTTCATTAAATGCTAAAACATGTGATATTTCATGTAAAAGAAGCATTCCTAAAAATCTTATATAATTGCCTTGTGAAAAGTTATAATGAGTACCTAAGCAAACACAACCAAGAATTGGTCTGTTAGTATTTTTATCTAACGCCAGAGGATAAGCTGCAGCATCTACACCTTCATCTAAAGAAGAATCTATAACAGGGACTAAAAATATATCACCCTCCCAATCTAATGAATTAGCAATAAGTTTTGGAACATCAGAACCTGAAAAATCAGCTTTGTATCCATCTATAATATCTTTAGTGAATGAATATGTATCTGTTTTTTTAACTGTTAAATATTGTCCAAACGCAGTAATTGCTAAATTAAATGCTTCTTTAAATTTATCTAGAACTGATGATTCTATTGATTTTTCTAAAACTTCATAATCAACATAAATTCTTATTGAACTAGCATCAAGATTTCTATAATTTGGATTTCGATGAGTGTTTTCTTTTGGATGGATTTGAGGTTTTGGTTTTTTTTTTTGATCAAATCCACATTTGAATGATATTGAAAAGGCTATTAATGATATACAAATTAAATATTTGAAATTCATTTTCATTTTTTTATTTAAAATATATTTTATATATATGATATATATAGAATATACCTAGTTAGGAAAAATAAAAATTGTTTTCTTTTGAGAAAAAAGTTTATTTAAATCTTTTATAAATGTTTTTAATATATATTCATTTTCATTAAGTATTTATACATTATAAATATATATATTCATTTTTAAGTCTTAATTTAAGGAATAAAGAAAAAAATGAAAAACGCGAGGGTTTTAATTTTTAAAAAAAAATGAAATTTAAATTCATCTTTTTCTAATAATAATAATTTTTATCGTAAAGATTAAAATTAAAAAACATAACCTCACATTTATTAATTATGTTAATTTTATGATATTAATAAACAACCAAAAAAAATGTAAATATATTACTTAGAAATCATTCTATTACATTAAATTAATATAGATTTTTTATTCTATATTTTCATTTTTTCTAAGTTAATTATATTAATAATTAAAGTTAATTCGGATTCTCATTAAACATAACGGTCACAATTTTAAATTAAATTGTAAAAAATAATAAATTAAATTATTTTATAATGTGAAGCAATATATACTAATTATTATAAACTAATATATAAATTTTAATTATTTAATTTTTAATAAACACTCTTTAGAAACTAATCAATAATTTCATTACTATTAATAACCTTTTATTATTCTTATTTTTAATATTTTTTATCTTTTTTTTCATCAACAAAACTTTTTTCCTAATTCTCATTTAATCTATTTATATTAAAAGAATCATCAGGATTTTTTCCACTAAAATTACTTTGGAAACTTTCATAATTATTATTTTTTTTTAAATACAAACTTTTTTTCAAAAATTCATTTAAATCTTTTCCACCTTCATTATTATATTTTTGAATATCATCAATAGAAAGGTCATTTATTTTAAATTTTTTACTTGATTCTCTACCTTTATACATTATAGTTTCTCTTTCTTCATTTTTTATTGTTGCATATAATGAATTTGATTCTCCTTCATTAAATATTAAGTCATATTGTTCACGAATACACCAAAAAAATGTTATAAAATTAATAAAAATATTTAATATACAAATTAAGAGATAAAAATAAAATAAATAAATTGCTATATTTGATATTGGATTTGTTCTCATATCTTTATTGTCTATTGAAAATTCATTAATTAAAATAAAATTTTTAATTAAATTAAAAGAAAAATTGTAAAATGGAAAATAATAAATTAAAAGTAATTAACATGTGTATTTGAGATTTTTTTATTTCATCACAATTAGCAATTACTGTTATACTTAATATTGAATTATGTTTTATAGATTTTTTCTTTTTTATATTTGTATTTTTATTATGTTCATTATCATCAATTAACTTTATTAGTTTTATTCCATAAAATAATAAAAATAAATTTATAATAATTGAATATATTCTATAAATACTTTCAAAAAATCTTTTTTTTACATGGGAAAAATGTAAATGAAATGAAATTTGAAATAATATAAATATAAAAGCATTAAAAATATTTATTATTATAAAAAATAAATTATTTGATAATTGTTTTATTTCCTCAATATCCTTTAAAATTAATATCATCCTTTGAACTACATAACTTATCATTAATATTTGAAAACAATAAAAAAATTCTAAAATATAATTTAAAGATGTAAACATTACAAATATCATAATTATACATTGTATGATACATCCTAATATCATAAAATTTTCAAAATTTAAATGATTATAAAATTTTGTCATTTTTATAAAAGCATATATTAAGAGTATTAAAAGGAAAATACTTATAAAAATTAATGATGAGCCAAAAATACATTTTATACTTTTTATATTATCAATACAAATGTCTATTAATATAAAAGATGAAAAAAATTTATCCATTAAATATTTATATAAAATTAAAAAAATATGATTTTTCAAAATGAAACTTATCTACTATCTTTTGGTTAAAAAAAAATAGTATTTATAATTAATTTATTTCAAAATTAAATGTCAAATACATTTTTAAAATTAAATAACTATAATGATCAAAGTTCTGATGATTCAATTACAACAATTAAAAATACAGAACATCCAAATTTTTATATGATTCCAACAGATAAACATCCATTTGAATTTTTGAGAAAAAATTTAAAAACAAAATATCAAATTTTAAGTAAATTTCATAAAGATTCAGAAGATAAATTAATACATTCAAAAATAGGTTGGAATACATTATATGAAATATTTTTTGAAAAATATTTTTATGTTGATAAAGAAATAAGAAAAAAAGGAATATATGTAAATTTCAGAGAAGTTGAAATAAGAGTAAAGAAAGAAATAGGAAAAATTAATAGTGGAAAAGATATTGATAAGAAAAATACTGTATTTGATATTTTTAATAAAATTCAATTTAATCCTCCTATTTCAACTTGGTATTATCATAATTTTTTAAATGAAAAATTAATTGCTACAAGTGAAGAAAAATCTTTTGTTGGTCAAATAATTACTCAATTTAATCTTGAAAATAAAAATAAAGAATATAAAAAAATTGATAATGATGATCCAATTAAATTTTTAGATAAAAGAGAAAAAGATTTTGAAAGAAAGAAAAATAGAAATAAAACTCTTAAACAAAAAACTAGAATTAATTTTGAAAACTTTAAATCTAAAAATAATATTAATAGTAATGATGATGTTGCAATAAAATTAATAAAAGTTACAAATGAAAATAATAAAGGAGATGAAATTGCTTTAAAAAAAGAAATAATTCCAAAAAGTGTTAAAAAATTAGTTGAAAAATTTTCAAAACAAAATAATTTAATGCCTTCTATTGTTGAAGAAGAAATTATTAATTTAAATAATGATAGAAAAGCTTATGAAACTGAAATTCTTAATTCAAAAATGTTTGATAATAATTTTATTGAATCTCATAGATTTTTAATAGATTTTGATTTTTTAAATAAAATTATTGATAGTCAAAGTAAGGAATATAAAAAATTAAACTTAAAGAAAGAAATGAATGATATGTTAGATAGAGTTGATGAATTAATAAATTTTACACAAAATTTAAGTGATGATGAAAATTAATAACTTAATTTTTATAAATAATAAGTTAAATAATATTATTTTAATAATCATTAAAAAATAATAATCATAACTTTTTAAAAAAATAAATAAAAATTAATAATTACTTTTTAAAAATTAAAATATTTTAATTTTTTAAAAAATGAAAAAACAATTTATTCAAAATCAAATTAAAGATTATGTGATTAATAATTTATGGGATAAAATAATCAAATTAACAAAAAATAATGAGGAGTTAATTCAATAAAATAAAACTTTAAAATTAACTTTAATATCATGTATCAAACAAATATTTATAATTAAACAAAATTGTAATATCTCTATTCCATTAATTAAAATTTTTAATAAAGAAAATGAAAAAATGAAAAATGACATATTAAACAAAGTATTAGAATATTCTCAAGGGAAAATTGACAATTATTTTTTGACAAAAAATTTAAAGAATAACATCCATTCTAAAGTTGGAAATAAAATTTTATCAGAGAAAAAATTAAACAACAAATCCCAAAAAATTATTGTAAATATAAATAATAATTCAAAGGAAAAAATAATATATTCCGATAAAAAGCATTTAGTCAAAGAAAATTTGTCTAATAATAAGTTATATATTATTTCAACATCTAATAATCCTACAAATACAACAATAAATTTAAATTTTAATAAAATTAGTATTAATATGAATAATGAATCAGAAATAAAAAGAAAGGAAAATAAAAATATTAATAAAAATAAAAATTTTTTTCAAATTAAAACTTATCAATCAAAATTTCATTTAGAAAATAATAATTTTAAAAAAAACTCTTTTGATTGTACTTCAAATTATTCTGATGAAAACTGTTTATTTATACATAGAGATAAAAGTAATTTAAGAAATAATACAAAAATTATTATATATAAAAAAATACAAAAACATAAATCAAATAATAAATCAATGCCCAAACTTCCACTTGAACAAATATTAGGGAAAAACCATTTTTTCGAAAATATATAAATGATTTATTATATAAATATTTAAGATTTTATTATTTGTTAAAATAAATGAATTTAAATTTGCAAAACTCAATAAATAATATTACTCAAAATTCAATTATAGAATTAGGAAAATATTCAAATATAAATAATGAAAACATTATTCATGTTGAATTTAATGGAAAAATATTATTTTTTTTTACTCCTTCAAAAATTTATTATTTTAAACAATTAGGGAAAAAAGATAAATATGAATGTATAAAAATAAGAGATTTAGGGGATAAATTTTCTAGAGAAATAAACCAACAATATGAAATAGATAATATAATAGAATTCATGGATACATTGAATTTATAAATAATAAATATTAAATAAAGATTATAATAATTTCATACTGTTTTTATAAAAACTTCTAATATTTTCTTAATTTTTCATTTATAATCTAATAATATTATTGTTTTTTTAAATCTACTAAATTTATTATTTCCATTCTAAAAATTCTAGAGTGTAAATTTCATCTTTATGAAAATATTATTTTCTGGTATAATGTTTAATTTATTATAATATTATTTATATTATTAAATATTAATGGAATTTATGAATATAATAGAATTAATATTTTATCTTTTCCATATTTGAATTAAACCAAAAATACTTCCAGTGGCGAATGAATCATTTGAAATTGTTAATATAAAATTTAATAATGTCTTATTTATATTTTTCTTTTTTCCAATACATTTAAATTCTCCTTCAATTAAATGATATTCCTCAAAAAAATATTGATATTGATATAAATTATAAATATATTGCCTTTCAAGTAAAATATCCCCACTATTAATTTCACAAAATGCAATTATATTATTTAATTCTATATTTTTTATAATATCTCTTTTTTCATAATTTATTAATAATATATAGTCAGCTAAAATTGTTATTAATATTTTTAAATTTGTTTTTAATATAAAAATTTTGGAATAATAATATTTATCCACTTTAATTTTTTTTAATATTTTTTTTTGTTTTAGATTCCAAAAATTAATGTAACTTTTTTCATTTGATGAATTTGTTATATAGGATACAATTTCTTGATTTGGTAATTCAATACATGAAATAATATTTCCTTCTTCTTCAATATTAAAATCAAATAAATATTTATTTGTCAATTTATCAATCTCCCATATTACCATTTTAGAATTTTTATCACAAGAAATTAATGAAAAATCATTTTTTTCAATAATTATGTTAATTTTATTTTCATGGAAATTTAGAGTTTGAAAAATATTATAATTTGTATTATTATTTAATAATTCGAAAATTTGAATTAAAAAATCATTAAAAGTTGAAATAATTTTTTTATTTGATATTTGAGTAATGAAATTGATTGGTTTTTTTCCGGCAATAAAACTTAATTTTTTTTTATATTGAAATCTATCAATAATGGTGATATAATTTTTAGAAGTAAATAATATATCTTTATTTTCTAATAAAATCAAATTAGATAAATTTTTAACTTTATATGAAATATATGTTATTAGATTAAATCTTTCAATTGATGTTAATTTATTTTGTTCCATTTCAAAAAAAATTTATTTAATATTTTGAATTATATAAAATATGAAATTATTTTTATTTTTATTAATTGATGAAAAAACTTATAGTTAAATAAATTGTTTAATAATTTATTTAATAAAAAACAATTGATATTATTGATTTATTTATAATAGATTGGTTTTTAGTTTTAAAAAATATAAATTCTTTGATAATAAAATTACTTAAAAGAAAATTAACAGGAAATATCAATAGAAAAGATTATTTTTTAAAGTATTTAAAATTTTTTCATTTTTATTTCTAATGCTTTTATCATAAAGTTCAAATAATGTATAATTAAAAAAAAATAATATTTAAATAGTAACCAGAATAATTTATGACAAAAAACAATATTTTAAAAATTAAATTGTAATTTTTTAAAAATATCTTTCACCTTATTCATTATATTAGAATCTTTGATTAAGTTAAAATAAAATGAATATAATTTCATATTTATTTCTGATTTATCGTATATTACTACAAAATTTGAATTTGGGGATAGTTTTAATTCTAAATTATTAGAAACTTTAAAATATTTTTTGATAAAATTCTCCTTTTCCACAGAAATATAATAATTATTTTGGTTTTGATATATGTTAAAAATTGAATCTTCCATTATTAGTTCTGATTGATAAGAGGTTATATTACATTTATAAAAATTCCCATTTGCTGAAAAAAAATTTTTTGAATTAAGATATAAATTTTGAAAAATTTGATTTGAAATGTCTATTGATTCACAATTGTTAGAATCAAGACCACCCTCATTGATAAAAGACTTTAAACCCTTTATATTTCCTAAATCTTTAACACAATTTTTTGGTTCTTTTATTGATTCCAATTTATTTTTCATTAATTGTGAAGTAATAAAACAATTTAATTGATTAAAAAACTCGCTTACTTCATTTTGATTATTATGAAATTCAAAAATATAAATTAATTTAGTTATCTTATTTTTCCAAATTAAACAGTCATTATTACCAATTTTACAGATTTTAAATATATATTCATTAGAAATTTTGAAGATGTAAGAACCAACTGAATTTTCATTACTTGTATCAGAAATAAATAAAGAATAATTAAATTCATTTGCATTATCAATAATTAATGATATTCTTGAATTTTTAATGATTTCTCTTATATCTTTTGAACCTTGATTATCATTTTCAAGTGGTTTTACACTAAAACATCCCAATAAAGAAATAGAGGGGTTAATACTCATTTATAATTAATTTGCTTAAAAAAAAAAAATGTAATTAAAAATCAATATAAAATAGTTAATTTTAATCTATCTATATTATTGAAATATTGTTTAGTCAATTTTTTATTTTCATACCTAATATATATATCATGATTTAGCTAAATCTATTAAAAAGTATATAAATATTATCAATAGATATTATTATTGTTTTTCAAGTATTTTAATTTTACAAAACAAAGTAAATATAAAAAGATTTAAGTAATAAAAATTATTTAAAAACTAAATTATTTGTTTAAAATTTTAGAATTTATGGGGAAATTTTTGTTTATAAAATTTATTATTCAGAATGTAGAAGAACTATTATAAGGATTAAAGATACTCAAAAATTTGTATATCAGAAAATAAGTAATTTAATGTTTTAGACATTTTATAAATTTGAATTGGTTATTTATTTTTTTATTTT
>JAEEGL010013040.1_pt1 | contig 14624 bp, 13 predicted proteins | sample 9134231 | NCBI WGS metagenome assembly JAEEGL01 (sample SAMN16246548, study PRJNA631951) | gut metagenome | biome: gut microbiome; feature: rumen; material: fiber-attached | host: Bos | place: Iran: Karaj | collected 2018-10 | reverse complement strand
TGGGATATCATCAGGGCGCACTGGCCAGCCTATGATAAAGCTATCACCCCTACTAATACTATGGGTGCGGTAGCAGAAATGTTTCGCCAGTGGCCAGGAGCACTGCGAAGTGACCATCCAGCCAGGTCAGTAGCTGCCTGGGGAAGGCAAGCTTCATATCTCACTGAAAATCACGACCTGTCAGATATTTTTGGAGAGGACTCTCCTGTGGGAAAGCTCTATAAGCTAGACGGAAAAGTCCTTTTAATTGGTGTTGACTACGATAAGAATACATCACTTCACCTGGCAGATGTCAGAGTTGAACATCCAGGGAAGCACAACACCATCGAGCATAGTGCTATGATGGAGGACGGCAAGCGAGTTTGGAAAGCTTACGAGACATTATTTGTGGATGGAGAGGATTTCGTCGATATAGGCGCAGCTTTTGGAAAAGAAAATCCGGTTAGCAAAGCAAAGCTGGGAAATGCTGAGATTAGGTGCATGCAGCAGAGAAGCCTGGTAGATTTTGCTGTAAAGTGGATTGAGGAAAATAGAAATGTTGAAGAGGTCTTTCATTCTTGAAGGACTTCTTTTTTCTAGCTTTCCATAAGTTACCTGTAAAAAGTCATATTTTTTTAACACACAAGAGGTAAAATGACCACAGAACTAGCTGTGAATATCTAATTGAGGTAGTCTCGTGAAAAAAAGATTTATAAAATGGTTTGTTGGTAAAGCCAAGATTTTAATTGCAAAGCATCCAAAGAAAGCGTACCCTATCGCATATTGCGTAGTGGCAGTAATCTTTCTGGCGAATTTGATTGCATGGATTCTTGGTATTATTCCAAATGCAATAAAGAAGCTGTTAAGTTCAGGAATAAAGGGAAAGGTCTGTGCTGCAATTATCGTATTTGCGATAATTGTTGGAGCAATCTTCCTGCTTAAACCGTCAAGCTCAGGTAGGCAAAATGTTGATGTTGCTAATGATCCGGTTGAACCTGGTCCAGGAGTATCAGCAGATGGGCCTGTTATTGAACCTGAGGTTGTAGTGGATGATTTTCAAGGCTATGAGGCCAAGGATTGGGAAAGGTATGAGGTGGACCTTTACGGTCTTTCTGACAATTATCCCGATGTTATCGGCTGGATATGGTTTGAGGATGGCACCGTAAGCTACCCTATTATGTATGGTGCGGACAATGAGACATACGTAAAAATGGATTATAGGGGTGTAGAAAATCAAATTGGTTCTATTTTCCTGGACTATAGATGTAGTAAGGACTTTACTGATGAGTATTCTATTATATATGGTCGAAATACTGGTGATGGGGCTATGTTCAGCAGTCTCAAGGGGTACAAGAACAACGCTGATTATCTGAAGGATCATCAATATTTCCAGATTATCACCAGCCAGGGAAAGTACAGATATCAAGTGTTCTCATACATTGACATTACAGACTCAAACACTTACGATTCAATGGTAGGAGCTGATGCTGGAAGTAAGGCAGATTTCTACAATCAGCTTGTATCAGATTCTCTGATTCATTCAGACGTACAGGTCAAGGCAGGGGATAGAGTAATCACTCTTTCAACCTGCAATTCTGTAGACAGTGAAAACTATATTGTCAGTGGTGTGCTGGTGGATGAGAATTTGCTGGAACTGGGTAATTAAGGTTTTTTAAAGGGTATAGGTAGTGTTATGGAATACAGAAAAAATAAAAAGGGCGAAGATATTTCCATTTTGGGATATGGCTGTATGCGTTTTACCACAAAGGTTGGTTCTATCGATGTGGATAAGGCGGAAAAGGAGCTTATGGCTGCCTATGAAGCCGGCATCAATTACTACGACACGGCCTATGTGTATCCAGGCAGTGAGGCTGCTCTTGGAGAGATTTTGCATCGCAACGGAATCCGTGAAAAGGTAAATATCGCCACAAAGCTACCTCAATACCTGGTAAAAAATAGAGACTCGTTGGATAAGTACTTCAATGAGGAACTGAGCCGTCTGAAGACGGATTATGTGGACTACTATCTGATGCACCATATGACCGCCATCAACCAGTGGGACAAGTTGGAGCAGGTAGGCATAAGGGATTGGATTAAAGAGAAAAAGGATTCCGGTCAGATTAGAAATATTGGTTTTTCCTACCATGGAAATACAGAGGATTTCATCGGAATTTTAGATGCTTATGACTGGGATTTCTGCCAGATTCAGTACAACTATGTAGATGAGCATACACAGGCAGGTTTAAGGGGCCTTAAGCATGCTGCTGAAAAAGGCATACCAGTGGTAATTATGGAGCCTCTTCGCGGAGGAAAGCTTGTAAATCTTCTTCCGGAAAAGGCAAAGAAAGAAATCGCCACCTATGAAAAAGGTTACACCCCGGCAGAGCTTGGCCTTAGATGGTTATGGAATCAGCCAGAGGTGACCTGTGTCCTTTCGGGAATGAATTCCCTTGAGATGGTTAATGAAAACTGTCGAATAGCATCAGATGCAAAGGCAGGAGCCTTCGACGAAAATGATTTTGCCTTGATAGAAAAGGTAAAGGATGCAATCCGAGAGTCAGAAAAAGTTGGTTGTACAGGCTGTAGATATTGTATGCCTTGCCCAAAAGGTGTGGACATACCAGCCCTCTTTAGAAGCTACAATATGACCACTGTGGAAGGTAAATCCCAGGCCAGATTCGAATATGCTCAGACTGTAGGTCTAAGGCGTGAGCCTGCATTTGCCACCCAGTGCATTGAATGTGGAAAATGCGAACAGCATTGCCCACAAAACATCCCAATCAGAAAGATGATTAAGGAAGCCGACCGTGTTGTAAGACCACTGCCATATAGGGTGGGAATAAATGTTGTCAGGAAATTCTTTTTGAGGGGAAAATAAATTAGGAGAATAATTATGAACAGAATTCTTTTTGTGTGTCACGGCTCCATATGTAGATCACCTCTTGCCCGCTATGTTTTGCAGGATATGGTGGATGCCAGGGGCATCAGCCAGGATTTCTACATTGACTGTGCGGCAATGACCTATGAGGAAATCGGGAACCCGGTGTATCCGCCTATGAGAAAGGTGCTGAATGCACATGGTATAAATTGTGATGGCTATGCAGCCCGTCATGTTCGTAAAGACGAATATCGTGATTACGATTTTATAATCGGAATGGATGCAGAGAATATGCATGACCTGGCTTATGAGTTTGGTCCAGATCCAGATGGAAAGATTTACAGGCTTTTGGATTTCACCGATAGACCAAGGGATATTGCAGACCCATGGTACACTCGCAAATTTGATGATTGCTATGATGATGTGCTCAGGGGCTGTGAAGGACTGCTGAAGCACTTGGGGTACTAGAATAAATGAGGGGTATTTTAGAATAATGCAAAAGAGATTTTTACAGATATTACTACTTGGAGCCTTGGTGGCATCATTCACAGCCTGTGGTAAGGAGGAAACCACCACAGAAGGCCCTACCGAAACATTTGTTGCTGAGAAAACAGAAGCGGAGGAGCCAGCAGAAGAAACTCAGGAAGAGCCAGAGGAGGAGTCTGAGCCAGTTATAGAGGTGGTTGATGGCAACTACCAGCCAGCAAAGGAGTACCAGGACGCCTACGAAAATGGTGAGAGAATTGGTGGTGCATACACTGTGGATAGCGAGGCTGAGGAATATTCTGATTGGAAGGAAGCCTACAAGGCTATCATAGAGGACCTGGATGATTTGAGCTTTGCTCTAATATATGTGGATGATGACGACATTCCAGAGCTGGCTTATTCAGTAAATGAAGGCATCTATAATTGTGCAACCTTTGACGGAACTTATCTTAATATTGGCCCGGGAAGAGGCGAAAAGCTTTTGTACATTGAAAAGGGCAACAATGTTTTGATGAAGGATGCTCGAGTAGAAGCCTCTATTTTTGACGATGTGCTGGCTATTAAGGATGGTCATTGGATTTCCATAGCATCAGGCATCAAGGCACCGGCCGATATGTGGGCAGAGGATAGCTTCGATGAGAACGGCGACCCTATTATTTCTTATTGGGAAATCAGTGATTATCAGCTTGAGAGCCAGGGGGACTACGATTCACTTTTAAATAAGTACTTTGATTCTGACTATGCCACTGAGGTGAGCAAGTTTTACAGCGCTTCAGAGATAATTGAGCAGATAGATGCTTTATAAAATAGACTGTAGACGGCTATAAGAGTATAATAAACGTAAATACGTATTAATGGGTATAATGTACAGGAGGCAATCATGGCTAATATTTTATGGCAGGATAGAAAGAGACATTTCGGTTTACCACTGAGCTTTACCAAGTACAGTATGAGCGAGGATAGACTTTTCGTAGAAAAAGGCTTTTTAAATCTGGAGCAGGATGAGGTCAGATTATATAGAATTCTCGATGTTCAGCTTAGGAGAAGTCTGGGCCAGAGAATATTCGGAGTGGGCAGTATTTTTGTAAGCTCATCTGACAAGAGCCTGGGAACCTTCGAAATCAGAAATATCAAGAACGCAGCCAACGTAAAGGAAATGATTTCAGTTCAGGTAGAGCAACAGCGCGAGGCTAAGCGAGTGGTTGGGCGTGAGTACATGGATGGCGGAATCGACAGTGATGACGACGGCCTTCACGATGGTATTTTCTAAGTAAAATTCCCGTATATTTAAATTAAAAAAGACTATATATATTTTGTGGGGCATAATCCTATAGATTATCCCCCCTTTTTTATTTTGCGTAAATGATACTATTAGTGTACCGCGGTGTTTTTACATAAATAAAAAAGGAGAATATATGGGAATGGTAAAAAGAAAACTTTACAGATTCTTGTCTGTTGTTGCCATATCGGCAATGATGGCCACATCTGTAGTACCACCTTCGGTTAATGCAGCCGAAACCACGGATACTACAGAAACAGTGGAGCAGGAAAGCAAGTCACAGACAGAAGAAAAGACCGAGTCAGAGAAAAAAGCTGAGTCAGAAGAGAAGACCGAGTCTGAGGAAAAGACTTCTGGGGAGAAGTCAGATGAATCAAAGGAATCAGATGGGGAAACAGAAAAAGAGGATTCCAAGGATTCTAAGGACTCTGAAAAAAAGGCCGATGAAGAGGCTGATGACAAGGAGTCAGAGAAAGACAAGGAAAAGGACTCTGAGGATGAGGATTCCGAGAAGGATGATGCCGAAGAGGAAGATGCCGAAGAGGAAGATGAGGACTCTGACAAGGACAAAAAGAAGGACTCTAAGAAGAAATCAGAGGAGACCTGCGAGCTTACATATTCTATCTATGATTTTGACAAGGACTACTCAGCGGGTGGTTCTTGGGGAAGTGAAGTTTTACTTAAGAATGGCGTCTGCAAAATTGACTACAGCGGAAATTATGCAGAGAAGGTCTTTGGTTTACCAAAGGGCATAAAGGGAGAGGATGTTGTCTCTGCCAAGGTAAACCTTAAAAAGGGCGACGTTAGTGGTTTTTCAGTTAAGTTAAGAAATAAAGGTGATGAAATAAAGGCAGTATATGGAACTGATACTATCGAGAACAGCGATGCAGCAGAATTCGATGGACTTGGTTTGATGAACTGCACAGGCGAGGATTCTGTTACCTATGTTGTAAGAAGCGTCACACTTACATTAAAGGGTAGTGCAGAAGACTATCCAGAGCCTTCAGAGGTTGAGGAGGTAGAGGAGAAGCCTGAAATCGAAAGAGATATCCCTGATTTGAAGGATTACATTTCATCTTCAAAGGGTATCGGAAGCAATTCATACACAGGTGCAGCTATCATGGCTTCAGAGATTACAGATGAGGCTCTTATGGCACTTGTAGAGAAGCACTTTAATGCAGTTACATTTGGTAACGAGCTTAAGCCAGATGCTTTGTTTAACTACAACAATGACGCTCCTGCTGAGGGACAAATTGTTACAGAGACCTGGACTGATGCTAAGGGTGTAACACACGAGGATATGAAGGTTCCAGAGCTTGATTTTTCTCGTGCTGAGAAGATGCTTAAGGTTATCAAGGAATGGAATGATGACAATCCTGATGACCAGATTAAGGTAAGAGGTCACGTGCTCACATGGCACTCACAGACACCTGCCTGGTTCTTCAAGGAGAACTATGATCCAAATGGAGCATGGGTTTCACCTGAGGAAATGACAGTTCGTCACGAGTGGTTCATCAAGAGCGTTTATGAGCATGTTTTCTCTTCAAAGTATAAGAATATGTTCTACGGCTGGGACGTTGTAAACGAGGCATGTTCAGATGGTTCTGGCACATACAGAAGCGAGAGCGAGAATTCTAACTGGGCTAGAATTTATGGTACAGGCAGCTCAGAGGATGCTCCTGAGTACATTTTGAACGCATTTAGATTTGCTAATTACTATGCACACAAGATGGGCCAGGATAAGCTTGAGCTTTACTACAATGATTACAACGAGTGCTCAGGCAACAAGCCAGATGCAATCGCACAGCTCCTTGAGAGCGTTAAGAAGCATGAGAAGGATTCAACACTTCCTACTCGTATCACAGGCTTTGGTATGCAAGGACATCACAATATGTCTTCGCCAACAAAGCAGCAGATTGTTGACTGTGGTATCAGATACGGTAAGATCGTTGGAACAATTCAGGTAACAGAGCTTGACTTCAAGTGCAGTGCTGATTTTGACGGCTCAAATGCAATGCTTTCTTCAGAGTACACAAAGGAAGCATACAGATATAAGGATGTTTTTGATGCTTACAAGGAAATTGATGCTCAGGATGGTATTGATGTAAACAACATTACTGTTTGGGGTGTTATTGATCCTAACTCATGGCTCCAGACCAGCAGCAGCGTTGGCGGTGGCTCAAACGGAAGACAGAAGCAGGTTCCACTTCTTTTTGATGGAGAGTATAAGGCTAAGCCAGCTTACTGGGCATTTGTAGACACAAGCAAGCTTGAGCCTGCTATCAACAACATCACAGTAGTTCAGGCTGTTGGTGAGAATCCATTCTCACATGGCAAGAATATTGAGATTGCTGGTACAGACTACAGCTTTATTCCAGTATGGGATGGAAATAAGGTTTCAGTAAAGGTTAAGGCTCAGGGCGCAAAGTCAGTTAAGCTTTATGTTGATTTTGCACAGGCAATGAAGGACGGAGCAGAAGTAGTAACTACCGAATCTGGCATAGATGAAAATGGGGAGTGCGTTCTTACTTTAGAGGGACCAAAGGATTTCGCACCATCCTCAAACTTTGCCATGGATGTAGTGGTAAACGATGAAGAAGGTGCTCACGCATTTAATAATTTACGTCTTACCCAAGATGAAGGTAGCAAGTATTTTGCAAAGGCTCTTTGCAAGCCATACATGTCAGTTTCAAAGGGAACACCTAAGGTTGACGGTGAGATAGATAAGATTTGGGATAAGGTTGACCCAATCGAGCTTTCAATCACAGGTGGTACAAAGCCAAATGCCCTTGCAGGTGCAAAGGTTCTTTGGGATGAGAACAACCTTTACGTTCTTGTTGGTGTAAAGGATGATGTTCTTGATGCATCAGCAGAGGCTGTTCATGAGAAGGACTCTGTAGAGGTATTCATTGACGAAAATAATCACAAGTCAGACGCTTTTGAGGATGACGACAAGCAGTACAGAATTAACTATTTGAATGAGACAAGCTTCAATGGTACAAAGTGCCTTGAGGAGAACTGCCAGCACGCTGTAAAGCTTACAGAGGAAGGCTACTATGTAGAGGCAGCTTTTGCTTGGACAGATATCACACCAGAGATTGGTCAGGCTATTGGTCTTGACCTTCAGATTAACGATGGTGCTAATGGTGGACGTATCGGAACAAGAACCTGGTATGATGAGACAGGAAATGGCTGGAGCGCACCTAGAGTATATGGTGAGGTAACACTTGCTGATAGCGTGGAAGTTACAGAGGATCCAGAGGACCCAGAAAATCCAGAGGAGCCAGAGGAGGAAGTTCCAGCAATCTCTCTTGTTCAGGATATGGTTTACACAGGAAAGGCTGTTAAGCCAGAGGTAGTTGTTGTAGTTGGTGATAAGACATTAGTTAATGGTATCGACTACAAGGTTTCATACAGCAACAACAAGAATGCAGCTACTAAGATTAGCTCAGGAATGGGTGATGACTTTAACGAGTCTCTTCCAACAGTTATTGTAAAGCTTAAGGGTGAGTACGAAGGTGAGCTTAAGGCTAACTTTACAATCTCTGCAGTTGATTTCTCAGACAGCAGCTTTGAGTTTACAGCACCAAAGAACTTAAAGGAAAAGAAGAAGGCTACAACACCTGATATCACAGTTAAGTTCAATGGCAAGAAGGTTTCTAAAAATGAGTACACTGTTACCTACAAGCTTGGCGAGGATGGCAAGGAAATGAAGCAGCTTCCAGCTAAGGCTTCTAACGGTGACGGACAGTACTTTGCAGTAGTTAAGGCCAGCGGAAACAACTTCACTGGTACAAAGGAAATCGCACTTGATATTATTGCTGATGCACAGGTTCACATTGTTTGGGCTAATGTAAAGGATAGAAATGTTAAGTGGGATAGAAAGTCTAACAACGTTACTGTTAAGATGAGCTACAAGGTAAATGCAAATGACGAGGCATCTTACTTTGGAGTAAAGAAGGGTACAACAGTAAACCTTAAGAATGGCACAGATTACACAGCAAAGATGCTTGATTACAACGGATTCTTTGGAATTGGCTTTGCTGAAATCAAGGGTAATGGACCATTCTTCGGAATTAGATATTTAATTGTTTTCACTAGATAATTTTCTAGAGGGCTCCGGGTTTAACCTGGAGCTCTTTCTTTTGTTTTGTGAGGATTTTTTTCATTTAATCTTCATTTAATTGTGTTAGAATATTCTTTAGCAAAATTGAATTTGGAGAAAAATGTGAGTAAGAAAATATTAATTATAAATACAGGTGGAACACTTTCCTCAGTTATGAAGGAGAGTGGACTTGTACCTGGACTTTCAATTCATGATATGCAGAGCCAGTTGCATATTGTATCAGGAGATACAAATATTGAGATAGAGGATTTCTGTTCTCTGGACAGCGCAAATATTTTTCCGGAGGACTGGAGCCTGCTGGCAGAGCATATCAGCAAGCGCAGGGATGGCTACGATGGAATTGTTGTGATTCACGGCACAGACACTTTGGCCTACACTTCGTCAATGCTTTCCTTTATGCTTAGAAATATAAATATCCCTGTGGTTATCACTGGTTCACAGCTATCTATCACAAACCCTGTGGCAGATGCTATGGAGAATTGTCGTTGTGCCATCCATATGGCAGCCAGTGGGATACCTGGAGTGTTTGTAGCCTTCAACAGAAAGGTTATGCTGGGCTGTAGAGTTTCAAAGGTTCGCTCCCTTAGCTTTGATGCCTTTGAAAGTATCAATTATCCAAATATAGCTACTATCAGTTCTCTGGGAATGACTATTAATAAGTCAGCTGTTCCAGAGAGAAATGGTATTTTCCAGCTGGCCAATTCCTATTCTGAAAAGGTAGCCCTGGTAAAGATGTTCCCAGGCATCCATAGAAGCTTTTTAGAGTCTCTTGCTGACCAGGGCTATAAGGGAATGTTTATTGAGGCTTACGGAATCGGAGGAATGCCTTTCCTTAAGCACGATTTTATCAGCACCCTGGATAAGCTCATTAAGGATGGTATGACTGTGGTTGTGGGTACTCAGTGTCGCTATGAAGGCTCCAAGATGGATGTGTATGAGACGGGACGAAAGGCCCTTGAGATAGGCGCTCTTCAGGCTCACGATATGACCTGCGAGGCTGCTTTGACAAAGCTTATGTGGATTTTGGGAACCACTCAGGATCCATCTGAAATCAGAGATTATTACTCATTAAATATGGCAGGAGAAATGAAGGTAACAGAATAATACAGCTGATAAAATAGACGAGGGTTTGGTATGAATATAAATGTTATTATTGGTCTTCTAATTCCTTTTGTAGGCACCGCTCTTGGTGCAGCAGGCGTTTTCTTTATGAAAAAGGACTTTGGTGACAAGGTTCAAAAAGCTCTCACTGGATTTGCTAGTGGAGTTATGGTGGCTGCATCTATATGGAGCTTGATTATTCCTGCAATGGACCAGTCAGAGCATATGGGTAAGCTTAGCTTTTTACCAAGCGTGGTGGGCTTTTGGATAGGTATTTTATTCCTGTTACTATTGGATTGTGTCATCCCTCATTTACACTTGAACACAGACCAGGCAGAAGGTCCTAAGTCAAAGCTGAAGAGAACCACAATGATGGTATTGGCTGTTACACTTCACAACATTCCTGAGGGAATGGCAGTAGGTGTTGTTTTTGCCGGACTTATTGCAGGCAGTGGCACTATTACTGCAGGTGCAGCTTTAGCACTTTCTTTAGGTATTGCCATTCAGAACTTCCCTGAGGGAGCTATTATTTCTATGCCTCTTAAGGCTGAGGGAAATAGCAAGCTAAAGGCTTTCGGCTACGGCGTGCTTTCCGGTGCTGTGGAGCCTGTTGGCGGTCTTCTTACCATACTTGCAGCAGGACTTATTGTTCCAGCTATGCCTTATTTGCTTAGCTTTGCAGCAGGCGCCATGATGTATGTTGTAGTGGAGGAGTTGATTCCAGAAATGTCCACAGGAGAGCATTCTAATGTGGGCGTATTGATGTTTGCAGTGGGCTTTACCCTTATGATGGCTCTTGATGTTGCTTTGGGTTAATTCGTAAAGACGGATTGACAAACAAAAAGTATTCACCTATTATTCTAGAGATTGATTAAGCATTTGAGAGGCTTGTATATGTTTAGATTTGAAAACAGAAACAGAATACTTGCCATGGTAGCGATTTTTGCTACCGTATTTGTGATGCTTTTTTCAGTTTCCTTTTCATCTAGACATGTGTCTCATCACTGTGATGACGAGGCTAATTGTCCAGTTTGCTGTATGCTTACCCAGTGTCAGCAGGCTATTAAATCTATTGGAGCTGGTTTAATAATAGTGGCTGCCTTTATGGCTATTGTTCATGATGTCAGCGAAGCTATTTTTAATAATGAATTTCAGTCTGTTCAGACTACACTTGTTTCCCAAAAGGTGAGATTAGATACTTGATTTTTAGCGCAATCACCTGCCATTGCAGGTTTATTTTTGGTGTAAATTTTGCGTTAGGATGAAAGGAATTTAATGATGAAAAAGTTAATATCGATTGTACTTGTATGTGCCTTGGCACTCTCTGTTTGCGTGGGTTGCGGTAACACTGCCGTTAATGTTCAGGATGAGCAGGTGGCTACAGCTGGTCAGGGAAAGCAGGTTTCTGTTGTCACTACTATTTTCCCGGAATATGACTGGGTGCGTGAGATAGTAGGGGACAATTCCAATGTGGAAATCACAATGCTTTTAGACAACGGAGTTGACCTTCACAGCTATCAGCCTACAGCTGAGGACATTATGAAGATTGCTACCTGCGACGTGTTTGTCTATGTAGGTGGTGAGTCTGACGAGTGGGTTGAGGATGCCCTTAAGGAAGCTACAAACAAGGATATGCAGGTGGTAAACCTACTTGAAACACTTGGCTCTAACGTTAAGGAAGAGGAAGTTGTAGAAGGCATGGAAGCCGAGGAGGAAGAGGAGGAAGAAGGTGAGGAAGAGCCAGAATATGATGAGCATGTTTGGCTTTCACTGAAGAATGCCAAGGTGCTGGTAAGTGCCATCGCTGATGCTATCTCTAAAGTCGACTCTGCAAATTCAGACAGCTATAAGGTCAATGCAGACGCTTATAACGTTGAGTTGTCAAAGCTTGATGGCAGATATTCAGATGTGGTAAAGGCAGCTTCAGGAAACACTCTTTTATTTGGTGATAGATTTCCATTTAGATATTTAGTGGATGATTATGGATTAAAGTACTATGCAGCTTTCGTAGGATGCTCAGCAGAGACTGAGGCCAGCTTTAATACAATCCAGTTTTTATCAGGAAAGGTGGATGAACTTGGACTTAAGTCAGTAATGGTAATCGAAAATTCTGACCAGAAGATTGCCCAGACTATTATCGCAAATACGAATTCTAAGGATGCAATGATTTTGACAATGGATTCCATGCAGTCTACCACTTCCCAGGATGTGGCAGCAGGTGCCACCTACTATGGAATTATGGAAGAAAACCTTAAGGTTTTAGAGGAAGGATTAAAGTAATATGTCAGTACTTTCAGCCAAGGACCTTTGTGTGGGATATGACCACAAAAGTGTTCTAGAAAATATTAATTTCACAATTCAGGCAGGAGATTACTTCTGTATTGTGGGGGAGAATGGTTCTGGAAAAACTACACTTATGAAGACAATTTTAGGTCTTCAGGCGCCTATCAGGGGAACAGTAGAGTTTGGCGAAGGGGTAGAAAAGGCCAGCATAGGCTATTTGCCACAGCAATCTGATGTGCAAAGAGATTTCCCTGCTACTGTTTATGAGATTGTATTGTCCGGTTGCCAGAATTCCCTGGGAAAAAGCTTTTTCTACCGCAGGGAACAGAAGGCACTGGCTCTGGCAAATATCGATAGGATGGGTATACTTCCACTGAAAAACAGATGCTATCGTGAATTGTCAGGTGGTCAGCAGCAGAGAGTCCTTTTGGCGAGAGCACTTTGTGCCACTCAGAAGGTATTGCTTTTGGATGAGCCTGTGGCAGGCCTGGACCCTCAGGTCACTGAAGAGATGTATGAGCTTATCAGTGAGCTGAATCAGCAGGGGCTTACCATAATTATGATTAGTCATGACATAGAAAATGTTAAGAAATATGCAACAAAGATATATGATGTCAATAGCCTTCCCCTTGAGGGGCGAGAGGGGTCCAGTGGACCTCTGTTCCGAGCCGACCGGAGCGATAGCGGAGACAAGGTGGCAGCTTTGCTGCCGGATGAGGTGGTACTATGATGGAAAAATTACTTATGTATATTAGCTTCCCATTTGTAAGATACGCCCTCATTGTAGGTGTATTAATTGCTCTCTGCTCATCCCTCCTTGGTGTTACCCTGGTACTAAAGCGATATTCCTACATAGGTGATGGTCTTTCCCATGTGGCGTTCGGTGCTCTGGCCATTGCCACTGTGCTTAACCTTACCAACAAAATGATTATCATTTTACCCCTTACTATTTTGTGTGCCATTCTTCTTTTGAAAAAAGGAAACAATTCCAAGGTGAAGGGCGATGCGGCCATAGCTATGCTATCTGTAGGAGCCTTGGCCTTCGGTTATATGCTTATGAATATTTTTCCATCGTCTGCGAATGTATCAGGTGATGTGTGCTCCACCTTGTTTGGTTCCACTTCCATTCTCACCTTGACTGAGGGGGAGGTTTGGCTTTGTGGAATACTGTCTGTTGTAGTTTTGGCAATGTTTATTCTCTTCTACAACAGGATTTTTGCAGTAACCTTTGACGAAAGCTTTGCCAGTGCAGTAGGGACAAATGTAGGCTTTTACAATCTGATGATTGCCACTATCATAGCGGTGATAATAGTGCTTGCCATGAATCTGGTTGGGTCATTACTTATTTCAGCACTGGTGATTTTTCCTGCGCTTTCTGCTATGAGTGTCATCAAAAGCTTCAGGGGCGTTACTATTTTTTCAGCAGTGTCCTCTGTGCTTTGTGCTCTGGTGGGAATGCTTGTATCTATACTTGGAGGCACGCCGGTGGGCTCCACAATTGTTGCAGTGGATGTGATTATGTACATAGGTTGTTTCCTTGTTGGAAAGGTGAAGGGATAGATATGAATAGATTTATTTTGTTAGCAGTAACAGCTGCAATATTGCTTTCAGGCTGTGGAAATAAAGTAGCTCAGGAAGAAACATCAGAGCCATTACAGTCTGAAGTCTATGATGTGACTGATTCTGGAGCTGAGCAGGTAGAGTCAGAGGAAACAGAAAACACAGAGACAGCTGAGTCTCAGACCGACCCTTCAGTTGACCTGGACCTTACAGTCCTTTCCTCCACCTTCATTTATGCCGAGGTTTCCAACATGATGATGGAGCCACTAGAATACGTAGGAAAAAAGGTGAAAATGGAAGGCACCTGTGCCACCTATCAGGATCCTGACACTGGAAAGATGTACTCTGCCTGCATTATTCAGGATGCGACCCAGTGCTGTTCCCAGGGGTTGGAGTTTGTTTTAGATGAAGATACATATACTGAAGAAGATTATCCTGCTCAGGGAGAAGAGATTACTGTAGAAGGAACCTTCGCCACCTATGAGGAGGAAGGGGGCCAGTATCTGACCATGTTAGATTCGGTGTTGGTGGAGGAATAGTAGCAGCTTACTCCATTAAATTGTTGTCAATTTATTTTAAATGTTTATACTAAGAGGAAAAGAAGTATATATGACAGGATAAGTTGATGGCAATGATAGGAGGCAAGGATGGATTATAGCCAGTACGAAACTTATGACTTTGACAATGCAAGTGCATTCAATCTCACAATGGGCAGATCTGGCCGAAGCTATAAATTACACTGGCATTCCTATGGGGAAATAATGTTGGTGGGACCAGGAAGCTCAAATGTGTTTCGAGTAAATCAGAACAATTATTATTTGGCACCAGGGGATTTCGTTTTGATTTGGCCAATGGAAATGCACGAGGTCATAGATGCTCAGCTGGAGGATGTACTTATTATCCAGTATAGCAATGCGTTTATGAATTCTCTG
>JAEEGL017180555.1_pt1 | contig 14625 bp, 5 predicted proteins | sample 9134231 | NCBI WGS metagenome assembly JAEEGL01 (sample SAMN16246548, study PRJNA631951) | gut metagenome | biome: gut microbiome; feature: rumen; material: fiber-attached | host: Bos | place: Iran: Karaj | collected 2018-10 | reverse complement strand
GATTCCACCTCGCGATGGACACCCTTGCCTGGGGCTATGTGATTCCCGCTATTGGGGCTCACTCGGGACTTGCACCCGTTAGCTGATGCTCATGCCGAGCGTACAGGGAAACGAGAGGGAGCTTTTCGGCTCCCTCTCGTAATTCTAAAGATTCTTTGATGACGTTTCTGATATGATTGGACAAATAATGCTGACACTCTTTGCCATTGTCGTGGTGGGATACATCGCGGGCACGTTGGGATATATGGGTGGGACGTTCGACAAACGGTTGTCGAAGGTGGTTATTGACATCACCTGTCCTGCGCTGATTCTCTCGTCGGCCATGACGGGCGAACTGCCCGACCGCCGCTACATCTTGCCGTTGCTCGCCATCAGCATCATTACCTACATCGTACTGACTGGCGTTGCGTGGCTGTTTCAGCACCCCAAAAGTATCTGCCTGGTTCTTCCACACAATGCGTATCTGTGATTCGAATGGGAGACTTCAGCACGAGTTAAAGAGTGTTAAAAAGCGGGAGGGTAAAGGCTGATTGAATAAAAAATAATAAATTTGCAATAAATAATAAATTTGCAATAGAAAAACAACTAAAAAAAGAACTGACCTATGAAAAGAACAGAAATCTTTGCTTTTTCCAGACTCACTTGGCTGGCCATGATCTTGACCATTGGTCTGCCTTTTGTGCCTCAGACGGCACGTGCGGCCGACTGTCCGCTGGAGAATAGCAGCAACTACACCGTGTCCATCGAGGGCACCAACCAGCTGCGCATCAAGTTCCCTGCCTACGACAAGGTGAATTATGACTGCTGGATTGTGGAAGGCGACATCAGCATCAAGATTGTCGGCAGCGGCACCAGTGAGAAAGTTTACCACTGCAAGATGGAGAAAAGCATCAGCGACAGCGACTATTATCCCGACATCACCCACAAAAAGGGTGTGGACGGCAACATGATTCTCTACCGTGACCGCAACTACGGCTCCGTCAGCGTGGGCACCTCGGAGCGCACCGACGACCTGCCCTGCATGTCCAATTCCGAGACGGCCTACGTCAACCTGCTCTGGACCATCCCCCGCAAGTACCGCGGACAGAAGGTGGAAATCTCGTGGAGCATGCACCACAATGGCAACATGACCGAGAGCAACAAGTACATCACCATCACCTCCAGCACGTTCGACATCTCGCCTGCCCCGGTGGCCCAGGAACCTGTACTGATGGATCCTGTCATCTCCTACAATGCCAGCAGCCCCAACCAGATTCTCGTGCCCTACATGATAGCCGCCACCAACCTCAAGTCGATGACAGCATACTACACGGAAGTCAACGGCAGCTCTACGACATCAAAGACCATCGACCTGAAGAAAGAGGCGTCGGGATTCATCCCGTTCAAGGCCGAGCAGCCTATCCGCGACCTCTACCTCAAGGCCACCTATACCAACAACGAGAATGAAGATGAAACCACCACTTCGACCAAGCACGACATTCCCGTGCTGCACCAGCCCAAGAGCCTGAACGCCTATCTGCAACCAGACGGCAAGGTGGTACTCAACTGGACGATTGGCAACACGAATTGGGCAGAAATCACGCCCAACGACAGTTGGGAAGTACAACGCAATGCAACCGGCAACAGCGACCCCTCCGACCCGGGCTGGACTTCCCTCGGGCAACTTTCCTACGACAACGTCGCCAGCGACTACACCTTCACCGACGACGGATTCCTGCAGGCCTACCAGCAAAAGACCGTCTTCTACCGTGTGCGCCGCACCATCACCTCCATCTGGGGATGGACTCCTCAGAGCGGCTACGCCCAGGTCAACTTGTCCACCCTACTGAGTCTGCCTACTGTGACTGAGGCTACGGTTCATCGCGTTGGCACCTGGAGCGAGACGAACCACCCTGTCGAAATCCAGTTCAGTCTCGGAGTAGAGGAGAAGGACAAAAACAGCAACCTCATTCTGCGCACCGCCGACGACTGGAAAGCCTTTGCCAAGCAGGTGAACGACGGAAACACAAAACTCAATGCCATCATGGGTGCCGACATCGACCTTGGCACAGAGGCTCTCACGATGGTGGGCACCAAGGACCGACCCTACGAGGGAAACTTCGACGGCAACGGGCATACGCTCATCTTCAACCCCGAGGATTGGTTCTTTGAGGAGTGTTACGCTCCCTTCCGCTATGTCAAAGATGCCAATATATCCCACCTGCATGTGAAAGGCTCCCTGAAGTCCGCCAAAGAGAAAGTGGCGGGACTGATTGGTCACGTCGTCGGCAATAGCAGTGCCACCATATCCAGTTGTCGCTCTTCGGCGTCAATAGTAATATTATCTTGGGGGCAGCAGTTCAAAGGCTACAACGGTGGCTTTGTGTCTTACGCCGAGGGTGGGCTCGCTATGACCAACTGCTTGTTTGACGGAAAATTAGACTGTCCTTCCAGCCAGTGTACTGCCTGCATGGTGGGGTACAGCAATTCCGTCACGATGATGGTTGGCTGTCTTTCTGCCCCTTCATATTTTACAAACTACTACAACGTAGAAGGACTTGTCATTGAATCAGGCAACGGCTGGACGGTTTGTTCCCAGTGTTACATGACCGATCCCAACCTGTCTTCATCCTACGGGGAAGTTGTCAGAGACAAAAGTGGTGAAGAACTTGCGCTACTCTTGGGCGAGGGCTGGGAATATCAAGGCGGAAGCATTCCTGTGCCTGTGAAGATTCAATCCACAGATGCTGTTTACAACTCATGGCTGTGGGATCCGAACGCCAAGATGGTGCTCACCACCATCAAGGGCGCGAGCAACGACAACACGGTGGACACCAACGGCTATTTCATCATCAGCGACCTGAACGACTGGAACACATTTGCGGATATGGTCATCAGCACCAACGGCAGAAGAGACCTCAATGCTATTCTGGCAACAGACCTCACCGTGAGCCGACCTTTAGGTTCGGCAGAACATCCTTACCGTGGCACCTTCGAAGGTGGCGGTCACACCCTGACGCTGCAACTGAAGGAGGAAGAGACCGACTACTATGCGCTTTTCCCGTATATACGCAATAACGCCACCATACGCAATCTGAACATCAAGGGTAGTGTCGATGGAGGCAACCTTAGTGCCGGACTGGTAGGTTATACGGATCTCGACCTCACGCTGAACATAGCGAACTGCCGTGTTTCGGCCACCATCACCGTGCACGGTACAGGGTCAGATCTTACAGGCAACTACGGCAATGTGGCAGGTTTTGTCGGACACAGTTTGTCCACCGTCAATATCCGCAACTGCCTCTTCGACGGGAAATTAGCCACAACCAGCGACAGGCTCTCTGCCAAGGCTTTTATAGGTGAAGGCAGTCAGGGCAAAAACTCATTGAGGAATTGTCTGCTAAACAACAAACCCAAGATATCTTGGTACACGTATCGCAATGAAGACTTCGGCCCCAACAACATGACCAACTGGGCGATGTACAATCAGGATTTTGGTTCCTACGTAAGGTGTGCTGAATCCGAAGGACTGAATGCACAACAACTTGCGGCGGCACTGGGGTCGGCCAACTGGACAGTCAACAACGAGGGTGTTGTGGTGCCCTGTCAAAACGGCTACAATGGGATCCAGACCTACACGGAGCGCCGCGAACTGACCACCGAAGAAATAGAAAACCGTAAGATACAACTCGAAATCACCTCCCCATGCGTGAACCACAACTTCTATTTGTCGGTAGAGCAAGGCAACTCCACGCTGCCTGTGATGGACACTTCGGTAATACCCGTCGTCAAGACCGACGAGGGCAACCTGAAGACTTATCAGTTCGACAACATCAACACCAAATTCACCACCCTGAAAGCCGACACCTTGCAGACTGGCGTTTCGCTCACGTGGGAGACTGATGGCGGCGATGTGGATTACTACCGCATCTTCCGCTACGACAAACAGCATCCCGAGAAGGTGACGACCCTCCAAACGCAATATGCTCAGGACACCTACATCGACTATGACGTGCAGCCCCAGCACGTGTATGTCTATACCATCGAGGGCGTGACCTGGTGCGAGGGTGAACATTTGGTCAGCATCTCGAAAGAGGGCTGTTGTGCTCCCACTGGCATGGTGCGCGGCTACGTGCGCCTGGCCAACGGAATCGGGATGCCCGGCATCACCGTCACAGCCACTCCCAAGAACAAGGACCAAGGCAATGTGGGCACGTGCGTGACCGACGACACGGGTTATTACGAGATTAGCGGTCTGCAATATCAAGGTCAGGGCATCTACGACCTTGTGGCCGAAGGAATGGGGGCAACGATGAGCGTCACCTTCGACGAAACCTCGAACTTGCAGACCGACATCAACTTCTACGAACAGACTTACTATAACTTTGCTGGCTATGTGCTCTACGAGGGCACGTCCATCCCCGTCAGCGGAGTGCGGTTCCTGCGCGACGGTCAGCCTGTCGTCGATGCTTCAGGCAAGGAGGTGACCACCAACAACCAAGGGGCCTTCTTGGTGAACATCCCAGCAGGCACACACACGCTGCAAGTGGTGAAGGAGGGCCACAAGTTTAAGGACGATGGCTACTACATCGACCTTGACAAACAGAGCGCCGACCACAACTGGCAGAAGGACATTTCCGACATCTACCTCTGGGACCAGACGAAGGTGACGCTGCGCGGTCGCGTGGTGGGTGGCAATGTGGAGGGCCTGAAGCCCCTGGGCCAGAGCCTCTCGAAGAACAACCTGTGCGACAGTGTGAGAATCGTCATCCAGCTGGAAGGTGACAACACATCGTGGCTGGTGCGCGACCAACTGGATGCCACCGTCACCAGCCGCATCTATGACGTGATGCACGGCAAGGAAGACCAGGACACCACGCATGTGGAGGCTTACCGCCACCGCATCGTCATCCATCCCGACCCCGAAACGGGCGAATATCAGCTGCCACTCTGCCCCGTGAAGTACAAGGTGACGGAAATCTACGGCAAGAACTACCCCACCCTGTTCCAGTCGGGCACCTTCAGTGAGACCCTCGACCTCTCGCGCTACGCTGAGGGCGACACCGCCGCCTACTCGCGCATCTACCACGCCCAGCCCACGTTGGACATCTGGCAGTTCCAAGGCTCGACGGAACACTACTACGGGCTGAAGGAATACACCTCTCGCGACAACGCCGGCGTGAGCGACAAGATCACGCTGTGGAAGGACGGAGAGTATGCCATGGGCTACCCCGTCTTCATGGCTGGCAGCTCCGTGCCCATGGTACTCAGTGCGCGCGAGGAATACTATTATAATAATGAAAAGCCAGGCAAAGTGGACATCGTGCAGCTGGACGGCGGACGGGTGACTGTGGGCAACGGCCTGGTGAGTGTGGATGAGACCGATGAGGTGGAACTGGACGAGAAAGGACAGGGCACCTACGTGTTCACCCCTCAGAACACCACCTTCATGCTGGAGGACGACATGGCACTACGAACGCTGAAGTTCACACTGGAGTATGATGGCTCTTTCTACGACATACAACCCATCCGTGCCTACGTGATGGCTGCCATGCCTAAGGCACAGGGACGACACATCATCGCCGGACAGAACGTCCACCTCATTGATGTGCTGCGCGACCCTCCAGGGGCTGGCTCGTCGGCCTACATCGAGAAGGGTTCGAAGGTGAGCTACAGCTACAAGGCTGACTACAGTGTGCAGATGGGTGTGAGAATCGAGGGCAGCATGGGTTCGGGCGCCGACTACTACACAGGCTTCTGGGCCGGTGTGGGTTCGGGTACGGAAGCCGGAACGACCTTCTCCAGCGACAACTATGCCACATTGGCTTACGACCTGGCAACCAAATATTATCAGGACTGGAACTACGAATATGAGTTCGAGACCAAAGAGAAAATATCGACCAGCAGCAACGCGAAGGACGTGGGCATGAACAGCGACGTGTATATCGGCATGATGGACAACGTTGTGGTGGAAGATGGAATAGCCGTGCGCATGGTCAACAGTGCAGCCATGAAGCGTCTGCGTCCTGGCATGGGAGGCAGCATCGAAGTGGACGGACACGCGTTCAACGTGACAGGGACAGCCAAGGTGCTGGCTCGTGGATGGGATGCGGTGAAGAAGGATTCCGTCTATCTGGTTCGCGACGAGGTGATGTACGTGTCGTCGAAAATCAACTCCACGTTCGCCCACTCGCAGACTTACCTGCTGAATGAACTCATCCCCACGCTTGTCCGCACACGTAACGCCCTGCTGATGGACAGCACCACCACGAAGGACTACGCCCAAGCAATGGCCAACAAACAAAAAACTCCTGTTTACGTGAGCAAGATCAGCACGGAGAACGAGAATTTCTCCCTCGCCGGCTATTACGACCGTTATCTGCCACAGGGCGTGACAGACTCATGGAACGACACCATCCAGGCGCTGAACACTCAGATACAGACCTGGACAGGCATGATTGCCGCCAACGAGAAGGAGAAGCTGGAAGCCCTCGACCTGGTAAAGGTGTATGACTTTGACGGACGTTCGGATGTGGAATACAGCGAGTCGTTCACGACCACGGAGGGCTTGCATCGCTATTGGCAACTGCCGACTACGGTCAACCTGACTGGCTCGGATGGCTTCAGCAAGGGGTCGGACAATGGTTCGAAGGTTGATAAGGAAGGCGAAGAGAATGGCAAATTTACCAGTGTGAACTTCAAGGCTGGAGGTGTCAAGTTCGGACTGAACATCACGCCACTGTTTGGCTTCGACTTCAACTATGAGAATGGCAAGAGTACGGAATACACTAAGGAGACGGGCTTCACGCTGTCGTGCAGCCGCCAGTCAAGCCTGACGGTAGGTGTCTATAAGACTCACGACACACTTTCGGAAGACGACATCAAAAAACTGGCCGAACTAGGCGACATGAACGTCTATTATAAGCATGTGGAGGACAACCTGAAGATGATCTACAACGGGCGTCCTGGCAGCAGCAACACGACAAGTTATATCGAGACGCTGAACAGTGTGCCCCGATACCGCAACTTTGTGTTCCGAACCTTGGCAGGTGCTACGGCTTCGCCATGGGAGGAGGAACGCCGTACCATCTTCTACAGCCCAGGCGCCATCCTGGATCAGAGCACTCGCCAAATCAACAAACTGCGCATCTGGGCCAAGGAGCCGAGCGTGAGCAACGTGCCTTACGGTGAGCCAGCCCGCTTCACCATCTACTTCACCAACGAGAGCGACATGCCCGAGCGCATCACCCCCGCCATGAATCTCTACGCCGAGGACGGCATGAATCCGAAGGGAGCCAAGATTCTCATAGACGGTTCGCCGCTGACGGGTGCCGGACGTGACGTGTGGATGGAAGCCGGTGTCATCTACGAAAAGCAGGTGGAGGTGTATGCCGGTACGGAGTATGACTATGAAGACCTGGGCATCTCCCTGATGGACAACGAAGACGTGGCCCACATCTCGACGCTGAACCTGTCGGCTCACTTTGTGCCTGCCGCTGGACCTGTGAACATCTCGGCTCCAGGCGACAAGTGGGTGGTAAACACGGAATCGGCTTTCAACAGTGAGAAGGGACTCTATTATCTGCCTGTACACATCGACGGCTTCGACGTGAACTTCCGCAACTTCGACCACATCGAACTCCAGTACAAACTCTCCACGCAGGGCGACAAGGACTGGGTGAACGTGTGCTCCTACTATCCCAACACGGAGGAGGGGCAGAAACTGATGGCTCTGGCCTCGGGCGAGAAGGAACTGATGAAGAATGAAGGATTCATCGATGTGAACTTCTATGGCGAGACCGACCCTGTGGAGCAGCATTACGACCTGCGCGCCGTCTGCTACTGCCGACATGGGGGTGGCTACCTGACCCGTGCGTCGAATGTGGTGAGCGGAATCAAGGACACCCGACGGCCACAGGCTTTCGGCACACCGCAACCCACTAACGGCATCCTCGGACTGGGCGACGACATCAAGGTGGCTTTCTCGGAGCAGATTGCCTACAACCACCTGTCGCCGATCAACAACTTTGAGGTGCTGGGTCTGACAAACCAAAGCAGCATCTCGCTGGCCACGGCTCTGCAGTTCAACGGTGAGGGTTCGGCTATGTCGCTGTCTAACCGCAACTTGGCTGGCAAGGATTTCACGCTAGACCTGATGCTGAAGCCACGGCTGAACGGGGAGGGCATGAATGTGATGACGCACACGATGAACGAGACTGCCTATATGTCGCTGGGCGTGACCGCCGATAGACACCTGACCGCCAACGTGAATGGCTTGGAGATGCAGAGCGACAAGGCTGTGAACTTTGAGGATATGCGTCATGTGGCATACGTGTTTGACGTGGATGAAGAGGAAAACGTGACGAACGTCACCTTCTATGAGGACAACACGGTCATCGGACAAAGTTCATTCGAGGGCTTTTACGGCGGTACGGGCATCCTTGTGTTTGGCAACAACTTCGAGGGCGAGATGCTGGAGGTGCGCCTCTGGAACAAGGCACTCTCGGCAACCGAACTGGCGAAGTATGGAGGCAAGCGGCTGATGGGCACGGAACTGGGGCTGCTGGATGACTACCCAATGAATGAGGGCAGCGGCTTCTATGCCTACGACAAGGCTGTGGGTGGAAACGACCTCAGTCTCGTGGGTACGACCTGGAGGGTGCCTGACGGCATCAGCCTGAAGCTGGACGGCACGGAAGGCGTGAAACTGGATTCGCAGCCTTTCAACCGACAGGACTATGAGGACTACAGCCTCATGCTGTGGTTCCGCACCAGCGACAAGGATGCCACCTTGATGAGCAATGGCGAGGCGAAGGAGGAGGTGGGCTATAAAGACCACTTCAACATCGGCTTCGAGGACGGAGCACTCTTCTTCCGCTCTGGCGGACAGCAAGTGAACGCCAATGGCCATTACAACGACGGGGCTTGGCACCACATGGCTGTGACGGTGAACCGCTCGCGCAACGTGGGCAACCTCTACGTGGACCAGAAGCTGGAACAGAGTTTCCCCGTGGACACGCTGGGCGGCATCGCTGGCAATGCGCTCTATCTCGGAGCGACCTATTCCGCTGACAGTTCCGATGTTTCCAACGTCCTCACTGGCAACATCGATGAAGTGGCGATGTTCGAGATGGCTCTGCCTGAGAATGTGCTGAAACTCATCGCCAACCAGACTCCGACGGGCAAGGAGATGGGTCTGCTAGCCTACCTGCCCTTCAGTCAGGTGGAGAAACAGATGGACAACAGCCAGCGGATGATGCCGTCGGGAGTGAGCATCAAGCGATATAAGGATAACCACGGCGAGGTGGTGGAGGCGCACCGCGACACCCTGCTGACGCAGGACATCGCAGACCGACTGGCCGACCGCAACAGCTATGCACCGATGGCGAACAGCGGTATGTTGGAGAACATCAAGTACAACTACGTGGCTGACGGCAAGGACCTCCACATCAGTCTCGACGTGCCCGACTACCAAATTGAGAAGACGAACGTCTATGTGACGGTGAGGGAGGTGGCTGACCTGCAGGGCAACCTGATGGCTTCGCCCATCACGATGGACCTGTACGTCTATCAGAACCCGCTACGATGGAACGTGAAGCGCAAGGCGGTGGATGTGAAGTATGGCGAGGAGACCACGGTGGAACTGACCATCCAGAACCTGAGCGGCAAGGCGAAGGACTACACGCTGGAGGGACTGCCCCAGTGGATTACGCCTTCGACGACGAGCGGCAAGGTGGCTGCGCTGGACGAACAACCCGTCACGCTGACCATTTCGCCCTACATCAACATTGGCGACTTCGAGGAAGTCGTTTACATCATCGGCGAGAACGGCATCACGGAACCCCTGCCGCTGAGCATCCGAGTGCGTGGAGAGGAACCGAACTGGGCTGTTAACGACAATCTGAAGGCTGGAAACATCACTATGCATGTAGTGGCGCGCGTGATGAACGGTGAAGAGATTGCACACGACACCGATGACATCCTGACTGCCGTGGGTAGCGGACACCGCACACTGGGTACGGCTCACGTGAGACAAGGCTCGACGGAGAACGACGGACTGATTTATCTAACCATCTACAACGAGGCAGGTGCCAACGGCACACCCATCGGTTTCGAGTTCTACGATGCTTCTACGGGTCGCATCTATGTGGTGGAGAAGCAGAACACTGAAATAGCTGACATTTCTTTCCATCCCGACACAGTCCTCTTCCAAGCTGATTCCATTCTTGGCTCGGCCACTGCCCCCCTCTTGCTGTACACTCGCATGAAGGAGGTGCAGAGCATCAGGCTGGAGAAGGGATGGAACTGGGCTTCAAGCTATGTTCTGCCCGACGAGGCCACGGTGAGCACCCTGCTGAACAGCGTAGGTGTGTGGGAAGTGGGCGAATCGGTGGAACTGATGGAGGATGACAACAGGGCACACCTAATTACGTACAAGGCCGTTTATGACCCCAACACCTACAGCGAACGCTACTACTGGGACAACGGTGAGAGGACGATTCAGTTGGTTCCCCAACGAATGTACCGCTTCTATGTGAAGAGTGCTAAGAACATCTATATCGCAGGTGAGAACATCTCCTACGAGGGTGTGAACCTGCACAAGGGCTGGAACCGCATTGGCTATCTGGCTCCGCTGAATCTGCCCCTGGCCACAGCGCTGTCGGACTACACCGACGCTGGTTCTGATGGCGACATCATCAAGTCGCAGAGCGAGTTTTCGGTGCTGAACATCGACGCACAGGGCAACCGCACGTGGAGGGGCACACTGGAGTACCTACGCACGGGTGAAGGCTACATGCTGAAGCGCAATGCCGACACGGACTACACGTTCTACTACCCCTACTATTCTGGTGTTTCAAGATATAATAATGTACGCGCACGAATGAGCGAGGCTCCACTTCACCGCAACACCTCGGGTGCTTCGATGAATGTCATCGCCCGTGTGGAAGGTGTGGAACTGGAGGAGGGAGACCGACTGGTGGCCTACGACAGGAACGGCAACACACGGGGCATGGCTCTGGCTGATGAGGAAGGTCTCTTCTTCCTGAATGTGGGGAGTGCGGAGGACGATGTAATCAGTTTCGGCATAGAGAATGGCGACGAGATGATTGCCACCACACGCCAGCAGATGACTTACGTGCCCGACGGTGTGCAGGGTAGCATTGGCGAACCCACGGTCATCAGTTTTGTCCCCGCAGATGAAATCTACGGCGAGGGATGGTACGACCTTGGCGGACGTAAGCTCTCAGGCAAACCCGACCAAAGGGGTGTCTATATCCATAACGGAGAAAAAGTGATTGTAAAATAATAGAATAAAATGAATAAGATATTTAGAACGATGGCAGGTGTGGCTATGATGGCCACCCTGCTCTTGACCACCGCATGTAGTGGTGACGACGACAAAGGGAATCCCGAATTGACGAGAGGCGACGAGGAACGCCCTTCGTGGGAAATACCCACCGACCTGTACAAGACCTACGAGGCAACGATGGCGGTGCAGGTGACGCTGCAAGACGAACTTCTGCCCACAGCCTCTGAGGACGACTTGATGTGCGCCACGGTGGGTGGAGAAGTGCGTGCCGTGACTGCCCTGCAACGCACAGCAGGTGAGGTGTATTTTCCCCTTGTCATTGCAGGCAACAGCAACAGCGGCATGGTCTCTCTCCATTACTATAGTGCTCAATTGAAGCGCATCTACACCCTCACCGACTGGATGGCCTTCTCGCCTGGCATATCGCCGACACCCAACGAGGACGGCCACCCATACGTAGTGAAGTTTATCAATCAATAAAGGAAGAAGAATGAAAAGACTCTATTATTTACTCCTGTCTTTACTACCCCTGTCGGCTTGGGCTGACGATGTGACAATCAGCACCGCTACAGAGTTCAGAGAGTTTGCCGCTAAGGTGAATGGGGGTGTGAACTATGAAGGCACAACGGTGAAACTGGCTGCCGATATAGATTTGGGCGGTGTGGCTGGCAATGCTGATACCTATTGGACACCGATTGGTACAATGACGCATCCCTTTCAAGGGACGTTCGACGGGCAAGGTCATTGGATTAGCAACCTGAGGGCGGATGTCGAAGGTAGCGCAACGGGCAATGTGGCTGGACTCTTTGGTTGCATTGCATCGACAGCCACGGTGAAGCGTGTCGGTGTGCAAAGTGGCAATATTCACATCAGTAGCAAAGCTGGTGGCAATAATGCAAACTGCTATGTCGGTGGCATCGTGGGACTAAACCACGGACGCATTGAGCAATGCGTCAACATGGCTGACGTTGTCGGCAACTGGAATATGGCGGACGTGGGTGGTATCGCTGGAGCCAGTGGTGAAATAGGTGGTGGAGCTACAACGGCCACCATCGAGAACTGTTACAACCAAGGCCAAATCATCAGTTGGAAGAAAGAGGGTGAAACTTACTTCCTCGGTGGCATCGTGGGTGTTAACGACGGCACGGTCAATGGAGTATATTCCAATGGCACAGTCAGTGGGGTGACTTTCAGCGGCAGCATCTATGCTACTAACTCTCTAGGTACGATTTCCGATGCATACTCTGGCGGAACACTCACTGGATATGCCCTTGACGGACAACTGAACTCACAGGGTGACTATTCTGTCTGGACTTTTACAGAGAATGAATTGCCTCAACTATCCTGCTTCGTACCCTTCGACCTTGAACTGAAGAACAATGCTGATGACATTATTTCGACCTTAGAAACCAATGTGGGGAAGCTCTGCAATGTGACTCTCAGTGGACACAAGCTCTATAAGGACAACTGCTGGAACACGCTCTGTCTGCCCTTCTCGCTCAGCAGTTTTGTGGGCACACCACTTGAGGGTGCCACCGTGATGAGTCTCAATGAGGCATCTTTTGACAACGGCACACTAACCTTAAACTTCACAACGGAAACGGCCATCGAAGCAGGAAAACCCTATATTGTGAAGTGGGAAATGGACGGAGACATCACAGAGCTAATCACTAATCCAGCATTCAGTCGGGTCACTATTTCCGATGTGCTCACACCATCCTCTCCCAGCAGCATTCTCACCTTCCAAGGCAACTACTCCCCAAAAACGCTCTCTGCCAACGACCGACAGAAACTCTATCTCGGTGCGGCTAACACTCTGTATTACCCCAGTAATGACGTGACTATCGGCTCCTTCCATGCCTATTTTAAGTTAGGCGACGGACTGATAGCTGGTGAACCGGCTACCTCGTCGGGCAATTCTGCCTCCTCATCTGTCAAGGCCTTTGTGCTTCATCTCGGTGAAGACGAAACAACAGGTGTCGAACCTCTTGACTTGGGGCAGCTTGACATACACCTTTCGGGCTGCTACTCGCTTGATGGCAAAAAAACAAGCAGCCTCCACCCTGGCAACCTCTATATCATCGATGGAAAGAAAGTCTTCATACGGAAATAAGGGAGCCTCTGTAGAATAACCCCTACTCTATCAACGAAAAAAAAACATCTCCATCTACAGAATATCGTCTCAGCAACAAAAAAATATCCCCAAAACAGCATTTTATTAAGGAAAAAGAAAAAAGTACAAAAAAATACGTAACTTTGTACAAAAATCAGACACAAATGAAACAAACCATCGTACGACGCCTCCAAACTTTGAGACATCCCTATCTCCGTTCTCCCCGACGCCACATCTATGAAGAAGTGGCCGAGAACTGCGGCAGCACTCCCGACCACGTGTACAAAATCGCACATGGTGCCCGTCCATCCACCTTCGACGACACAGCTATCGTCTCCGAACTGGTCAGACTCGGCATCCTGCAATAGCATTAAACATCTTTAGTTGCCGTGGTGCTCCACCTGTAGGAATGTATCTCAGGAGTTTCCAAAGGCTTCACTCCACCGTACATGGAATCAGCTTCACATCGCTATTCAAGCCTGAAGGAACGATGTCCCATGTGCCGTAAAGGGTCTTCTTGTAATTGAGATCCACCACATTGATTTCCTTAAACTTTCGCCATTCCACACCATTGCGGTCAAGTTGAGCGATGCGATTGGCTGGAAGGTTGGCCACCTCTATTTCAAGAGTGTTGGAGCCTACATGAAGATATTCGGTGATGTCCACACGGAAAGGCACCGCGAACAGCATTCCTGCGTCTTTGCCATTGACGAGGACGTGGGCTGTTTCACGCACATCGCCTAAATCGAGGATATAAGCAGCATTGGTGGGCTTGGCAGAGAGAGTGAACTGGGTCTTGTACACACCCGTCGCCATTGTCGTGTTGAGCAATGAATCGCCGAGGGCTGTCCATGGTTTGACTCCATTATTCAACGTATAAACCTTGTCAATCTGAACAGGCGCAGATGCCTTGAAGGAAAGTGTCCATCCCGTAAGCGGAGTGGCACGATTCTCAAGGGTATGGTAATATCTGTGGGGCTTGAGATGGCCCGTGAAGCCTTCTGTATAGGTTCTGAGAATGATGCTCTCGCCACTCTTCAACTGCAAGCGGAGGCGGCCTTGGTCATCCATCTTCGCAAGATCGATCTGACCATTCATGGGATTGTAGAAAACAATGGTTCTTGCCCGAACACCCAATTCAACAAACATATCGATGTCTTTCCCCTGCAAATTGGAGATAAAGTAGTGGTAACCGTCAGGATTGGAACGACGGATACAACTG
>JAEEGL015288940.1_pt1 | contig 14625 bp, 11 predicted proteins | sample 9134231 | NCBI WGS metagenome assembly JAEEGL01 (sample SAMN16246548, study PRJNA631951) | gut metagenome | biome: gut microbiome; feature: rumen; material: fiber-attached | host: Bos | place: Iran: Karaj | collected 2018-10 | reverse complement strand
TCGGGTACAAGGATCCGCATTATTTCAGTTTTGTCTTCAAGAAAACTCAGGGGTGCACTCCGCGTGAATACCGCGGCGGGGAGCAGGACAGATAAGGACGGGGCCTGCGGGATCAGGAGACATGAAGCAGAGAGATACCAGCTCGATCAGCGTCAGGATACGGCAGCTGATCATTAATCTGACAGTGCCGCTCTGTGTGCTGTCGCTGTTCATGCTGGCGGTATTTATCGCGTACAGTCTGGAATACGCGACGGTAAGCCGGAATATCGCGACGGCTTCGCGCTTCAATCAGAATTTCAAGGACGAAGTCGACCTGAAGATGTACTATTTCGTGACCGGGAGCAGTGAGGAAATTCCTTTTGACGAAGTAGCGACAGCCGAAGAACTCGCGAATGAGCTTCTTGGGAGTACGAAGAACAGGGACAGCCGGAGAGCCGTAGGCAGCGTTCTGAACCTCTGCGGAAATCTGACCGACTGCATCACCGGCATTGAGGAGACAGAAGGGTACGACAGCCGGATGCACCAGCTGGAGACCAATGTCTACGTGATCACCGAGCTGATCCAGGAGTACATGTACACCTATCTGTATTACGAGGCAGGCGAACTCGCGGTACTGCAGAACCGGCTCTGGATACGCCTTCTGGGCGGTGTCCTCCTGTCGGCTGCGGTGATTGTCCTTGTTGTCGCGCTCTCCTTAAGGCGCAGCATTCTTATCACCCGAAGCATTACCAGGCCGATTGACGAGCTGTACGGCCGTGTGGAGGAGATCGGAGAGGGCGATCTCTCCGTCCGGGCGCCGGTGGAGGCCGAGGACAGCAAACTCAGGGCGCTCGGAGGGGGCCTGGAGGAAATGGTGTCCCGCCTGAACGAACAGATGGAGGTGAACCGGCAGGAGCAGATCCGGATGCGGAGCATGGAGCTCTCCCTGATGCAGGCGCAGATTAATCCGCATTTTCTGTACAATACGCTGGACGCGATCATCTGGCTTGTGGAGACGGGCAAGAACGACCAGGCGGTGGAGATGGTCTCCAGCCTCTCCAACTACTTCCGGTCCTTCCTGTCCAACGGCAAGGATATCATCACCTTCCGGGAGGAAATCCTTCATGTGCGCAGCTACCTGGAGATACAGCAGGTCCGCTACAAGGATATCCTTCAGTACGAGCTGCGTACAGATCCGGAACTGGATGAATGCCTGATTCCGAAAATGACGGTACAGCCTCTTGTCGAAAACGCGATTTATCACGGGATCAAATCAAAGCGCGGCGGAGGAAGCATCGCAATAAGCACCAGGAGAGAGGGAGACAAAGCGGTGCTTACGGTCCGGGATACCGGAGTCGGGATGTCACCGGAGACACTGGAGAAACTCCGGGCGTCGTTGGAAAGCAGTGAAGGCTCGGGCTTCGGCCTTATGGCCTCATACAAGCGGCTGAAGCTGATGTTTGACAGGGATCTGGATTTCCGGCTGGAGAGCGGGGAAAGCCAGGGAACGGTGGTGACAATCTGCATTCCCGTAAGGACGGAGGAAGGCCATGCGTAAAGCCGCGGGGAAGAGATTCCGCTTATTGTGTTGTCTTTGTTCGGCGCTTATCCTCGCCTGTTCGGCGCTTTACGGCTGCGGGGAAAAGGACGTGCCGGTCCGCGATGAGAAGCTGATCCGCGTGGGTTTCTCCCAGGTCGGGTCGGAGTCGGACTGGCGCATGGCAAATACCGCGTCCATGATCAGCGCTCTCAGTGAAAGCAGCGGGTTTGAACTGATCTTCGACAACGCCAAACAGCGGCAGGAGAATCAGTTCCTTGCCATCCGCAATTTCATCCAGCAGGATGTGGATTATATTGTTCTTGCCCCGATTGCCGAATCCGGATGGGATGATGTGCTGCAGGAAGCAAAGAATGCGGGAATACCGGTAATTATTGTGGACAGGCAGATCGATGTCGGCGACGAAAGCCTCTATACCAGCTGGGTAGGCTCCAATTTCCTCGCGGAGGGGGAGAGAGCGATCCGCTGGCTTGAGGGTGCGGTGCAGCAGCAGGGCCGCCTGAACCAGCCGCTCCGCATCCTGCATATTCAGGGAACGGACGGGGCGACGGCGCAGATCCAGAGAACCAAGGCGCTCAATGACGCGGTCAGGACACATCCGGGGTGGACCGTCGTCTCCAGGCTTAAGGGCGAATATACCGAGGCCAAGGCGTATGAGCTTGTCCGCGACTTCCTAAGGAGCGGCGAGCCGATCGATGTTATCTACAGCGAAAACGACAATATGAGCTTCGGGGCGATCCGGGCCCTGGATGAAGCCGGGATCAGCTATGGCAGGGACGGAGACGTGATGATCATCTCGTTTGACGCGGTCCGTGACGCGCTTAAGCTATGTCTCGAGGGAAAGATCAATATCTGCGTCGAATGCAATCCGCTGCACGGTCCAAGGGTTGCCTCTCTTATCAAGCAGCTGGAATCCGGTGAGACGCCTCCGAAGCTGACCTACGTCGATGAGGTATTTTTCTCCTCCGGAGTGCTGAGCGAGGAACTGATAGAGGAGCGCGAGTACTGAAGAGAGCGCGATCCGGTGCCTTAGGAATAATAATTCATCCGCTTGCCCGTTTCCTTATTGCCCATCCAAGGCTTAGGGAACGGGCATTTTTTCCGTTGATGAGATCAAGCAGCGCTCTGGCCGCCGCCGTGCCGGTCTGGTTCCTCTCCTGTGCGAGGGAAGTGATCGGGACGCTGCCAAGGGGGCAGTAATAGCTGTTGTCAAAACTTACGACGGCGATGTCTTCCGGAACCCGGAATCCTGACTTAAGGAGTATACGGATCAGCGGAAAGGCGATTTCGTCGTTGTGGCACAGCACCGCGTCCAGACCGGAGAGGTGACTGTCGACGTACTTCTCCAGCCAGGAATCCGAACCGGAAAGTAGTTCTCTTCTGGCCGCGGTATCATACCAGATGACGGCGCCCTCATCCACGGGACAGCCGTTCTTTATCAGTTCAGAAACATATCCGTAATACCGTTCCTGCCCTCGGAGATCATCGCTCCTGAAAATACCGCCGATCCTGCCGCGGCCATTTCCAATAAGATACCGTACCAGCAGCCTTGCCCCGCCCTCGCTGTCCTCCCGGACAGTGACGGCACTGACCGGGAGGGAAAGCGGCGCGTTAAGCAGGACCAGAGGGATTTCCTGCTGCACTGCGGCGCTAAGCAGGTCCCAGTTGGGATTGGGAAGGGCGCTTTTTGCTGTCTCCATCACTATTCCCGCGGGCAGGTTCCGCAGAAGGGAGGAAAGGATCTCCCGCTCGGCCATGACCTGGTTTCCGGTGGAGAAAGCCTCGGCAGTATACCCCTCCGGTCCGCAGACAGCCTCAATATCCCTGATCAGTTTTGGATACAGGTACTCCTCTGTGTTCTCAACAATAACGGCGATTCTGCTGCCGGAGTTCCCGCCGGCGGCAAGATAAGTGCCGCTTCCGTGGCGGCGCCTGATCAGGCCTTCCTCCTCAAGGACGGAAAGGGCATGGCGGACCGTCTGTCTGCTGTATCCATACCTTTGGGCGAGCTCCGTTTCCCCCGGAAGCTTTGCCTTGCCCTGGCGCCGGAGTCTTGTGCACATACGCCTTAGCTGCGCTGCCAAAGTAAGATATTTTGCGGGCATGAGGTGCTCCTTTACTGATTCCGGCGGAGACAGAACGAGGATTTTTAACGGGTTTTGCCCTGATCCGCAGGATAAAAAAGATACGGTTTTCCGGCTTTTGATGATTTTTAACGGGAGCGGAAGGAGGGCATCCCGCGGTCGGAATCGTAGATAATTGACCTAAATTTAGTTGATGATCATAAAAAAACACTCTTTTCGCGAAGTTGTACTCTTTTTGATTATAGCATACAGAAGTTGTATTTATCTGATTTCACGTATTTGCCCGCAGGGCGCTCTGCGCCGTTGACTGAGCTCCGCACGGAGTGTTTTCATAGACGCAGAGGGACATGATCCCGCACACACTTCAGCCAAGGAGGAAAAGCAATGAAAAAGATTATCGCGATTGTACTATCTGCCTGTATGTTATTCGTGATGGCCGGATGTGCTGCCGCACCGGCAGCTGCGCCGGCAGCTCCTGCAGCAGAGGCTGCTGCCGAGGAACCCGCAGCGGAAGAGCCCGCCGCCGAGGAGGCTGTCGCCGAGGAGCCCGCGGCGCCTGCCGAGGGCCTGATCAAGGTCGGTGTGGTCAACAACCCTCCTTCAGAGTCCGGCTACCGCGAGGCGAACGTGAATGACTTCACCAATGTCTTCACGGAAGAGAACGGCTATGACGCGAAGTTCTTCTACAGCATCAAGAACGATGAGCAGCTCTCCGCAGCCCGCCAGTTCATCACCGACGGTGTGGATTACCTCCTGATCTCCGCAGCGGAGACCACCGGGTGGGATGCCGTCCTGAAGGATGCGAAGGACAACAGTGTCGGCGTTTTCCTGTTTGACCGCATGATCGACTGCGATCCCGATCTGTTTGAGGCTGCTGTTGTTTCCGATATGGCACAGGAAGGTGAGACCGCTGTCAACTGGCTGCTCTCCCTTGATCTTCCGGAGTACAATGTCATCCACATTCAGGGCGCGATGGGTTCTGACGCTCAGCTCGGCCGCACGGGAGCTCTTGACGAGCAGTTCGAGTCCGGCAAGATGAACAAGGTCGTCCAGCAGACTGCAACTTGGGATGAAGGCGAAGCAAAGAAGATCGTGGAAGCCGTCATCAACTCCAAGGAGCCCTTCAATGTTATCTACGCCGAGAACGACGGCATGGCCAAGGGCGCTGTCGCGGCTCTCGATGAGAACGGAATCACCCACGGCGTGGACAAGGACGTCGTCGTTATGGGATTTGACTGCAACAAGTGGGCTCTCCGCGAGCTGCTCGCAGGCAACTGGAACTATGACGGACAGTGCAGCCCGTTCCAGGCACAGGTGATCAGCGACATGATCCAGACCCTTCAGAACGGCGGTACCATTGAAGGCCTCAACGATGCCAAGCAGATCATCTCCGTGGAGAAAGGCTTCGACGCACGTGAGATCACCGAGGAGGATATCGCGGCATACGGCCTCGGCGAGTAATCGGATGCAGGGTTCAAATTAGTTCATACCAGGTCATAAAACAAAAAACGCGGTGTGGATGAGTGGAGAAATCCGCCGTCTGCACCGCGCTTTTTAAGAGGAACGCAGGGGAGTAACGCGGATGGAGAATGATGTTGTTTTGACGATGCGGGGAATCTGCAAGTCATTTCCGAATGTCAAGGCACTGGATCATGTGGATTTCACGCTGAAGAAGGGAAGAATTCATGCGCTGATGGGAGAAAACGGTGCCGGCAAGTCGACGCTGATCAAGGTGCTGACCGGTGTCTATTCCATGGATGAAGGGGAAATCCGCATCGACGGGATTGAGGATGCCATTCATATCCGCTCTCCCCAGGAAGCACAGAATTTCGGCATCAGTACGGTTTATCAGGAGATCACGCTCTGCCCGAACCTTACGGTTGCCGAGAATATGTTCATCGGAAGAAGCCCCGGAAAGACCGTCGACTGGAAGACAATGGAAAAGAAGGCGGGGGAGCTTCTGGATAACCTTGGAATACCCGCAAGGCCGAAGCAGCAGCTCGGCAGCTGCTCTCTGGCGGTGCAGCAGATGGTGGCAATCGCAAGGGCTGTGGATACCGAGTGCAAGGTCCTGATCCTCGACGAGCCGACCTCCTCCCTGGATGAGAACGAGGTGGAGATGCTGTTCAGGCTGATGCGTGATTTAAGGGAGCGCGGCGTAGGAATCATCTTTGTCACCCACTTCCTGGAGCAGGTATACGAGGTCAGTGACGATATCACGGTGCTAAGGAACGGTGAGCTCGTCGGGGAATATGAGGTGAAGGATCTTCCCCAGGTAGAGCTGGTCGCGAAAATGATCGGCAAGGACCTGGAGGAGCTCTCCGTGATAAAGGGCAGGGATAAAGGCGCGGATGAGCAGGCAGAGATGCTTTATGAGGCAGAGGGCCTGTCCAGCAGCGAGAGCCGCCCCTTCGATTTTTATATTGCAAAGGGCGAAGTGAACGGCTTTACCGGGCTTCTTGGCTCCGGAAGAAGCGAGAGCGTGCGCGCTATTTTCGGCGCCGATCCGGTGACCGGCGGGAAAACCTCGATAGAGGGAAAAGCCGTCAGAATCAACAAGCCTCTTGACGCGATGCGGAACGGAATCGGCTACCTCGCGGAGGACCGGAAGGGTGACGGAATCATCGCGGACCTGTCCGTCCGCGACAACATTATTCTGGCTCTCCAGGTGATCCGGGGCATCGGGCATCCCTTCTCCAGGGCCCAGGCGGAGGCCTTCGCTGATGAGTATATCAAAGCGCTGGACATCAAGACCGCGTCGAAAGATACCCCTGTGGGGTCACTGTCCGGCGGCAACCAGCAGAAGGTGATCCTGGCAAGATGGCTCCTTACTCACCCCAAGTATCTGATCCTGGATGAGCCGACAAGAGGAATTGATGTCGGCACGAAGACCGAGATCCAGAAGCTGGTGATAAAACTCGCGGAGGAGGGTATGGGTATTACCTTTATTTCTTCCGAAATAGAGGAGATGCTCCGGACCTGTTCCCGCCTGATCGTCATGAGGGACAGGAATATCGTCGGAGAACTCAGGGGAGACGAACTGACCCAGGAGCGCGTAATGCGCACTATAGCGGGAGGGGGGAACTGATATGCGAAAAAGCAAGGCATCCGTATTCTTTGCGAATAATTCACAGCTGCTGATCCCTGTTATCGCCATTGTTATCCTTGTGATCTTCAATTTATTCCGGGATCCCTCATTCTTTTCCGTAAGTCTCGGAACCAACAACAGCGGATATCCGGTGTTTCAGGGCAACCTGATCGCGATCTTGAACGGCGCTTCCGAGCTGGTGATCCTTGCAATGGGAATGACACTTGTCACGGCAGCCTCCGGAGGACAGGACATTTCGGTCGGCGCGCTCGCGGCCATCGCCGGAAGTGTTTTTGTCAAGGTGATAAAGAGCGGGGCATCCATTTCACCGCTCCTGGTTGCAGGCGCGTTTCTTATGTGCTGTGCCGCCGCGATGCTCTTCGGCGCGCTTAACGGCACACTGGTGGCGGTTTTCGGCATACAGCCGATGATCGCGACGCTGATTCTCTTTACCTGCGGGCGGAGCATCGCCTACTGGATCAACGGCGGAGCGACGCCGACCGTGGAAAGCGCGATTATCACGGCGATCGGAGGATTTATCCCCGGAATTCCGGTTCCTACGCCGATACTTATCGTGATCGCCGCGGGCGTGCTGTTCTGGCTCCTGTTCCGGATGACGACGCTCAGGCTTTATATCCAGTCCGTCGGAATCAATCAGCGCGCCGCAAGGCTTAACGGGATCAATTTCGTCGCGATGAAGCTCCTGGTCTTTATTATTCTGGGAGCATGCTGCGCGATTGCCGGCGTGATCGGCGTCAGCCGCTTAAGCCTGATCAACCACGAGACACTGCTGATCAATATCGAGATGGACGCGATCCTTGCCGTGGCCATCGGCGGCAACAGTCTTGGAGGAGGGCGCTTCAGGCTTGCCGGCTCCGTTCTCGGAGCATACGCGATCCAGATGCTGACCATTACGCTCTACGCGATGAAAGTACCCTCCACGGACGTGAAGGCATATAAGGCGATCGTGATTATCTTCCTTGTTGTGATGGGGTCGCCTGTAGTCAAGGATGCCATGGACCGGCTCCTTAAGAAACTGAACGCGGGACGGGAGAGCAGTGCCGGAAAGGCGGTGGAATAAATGAATTCAAGGGAGAACAGAACGCCGGACCGGCGCCGGGAACCGATTACCGATACTCAGCTTCTGCTCACCATCACCATCTGTATTTTCGTGTTCATGTACGGCCTGGCAATGCTGGTGTGGGGAGGCGGCTTCTTAAAGCCTCAGATGTTGTTTGACCTTCTTAACGACAACGCCTTTCTGATCATTATTTCCTGCGGTCTGACGATTGTCATGATCACCGGGAGCATTGACATTTCGGTCGGAGGCGTGACTGCGCTGGTCGCGATGGTGGGCGTCATGATTCTTAACGGCAGCTTCGGACCCTTTGTGAAGCTGCAGGAAGCGCTTGGACTTCCCGACGGGGCAAGAATAGTTTTTGCCCTGGTAATGGCGCTTCTTATCGGCCTTGCGTACGGCCTGGTCCAGGGGTATCTTATCGCCTTCCTGGAGATACAGCCGTTTATCATTACCCTCGCCGGAATGTTCTTTGCGCGGGGCATGATCACCATCATCAGCGTGGATCCGCAGAAAGCTCCCCAGGACCTGATGGATGTGCTTCAGACGAGGATTGAAATCCCGTGGCTCGGTTCGCCCAACAAGAAAGGCGTCATAATTCCCGCCAGGATGGAGATCGGTGTGGTGATAGCCCTGGTAATCGTCCTTCTGGTGTTTATCCTGCTCAGGAAAATGCAGCTCGGCCGGCATTTCTATGCCGTCGGCGGAAACCGCCAGAGTGCGCTGATGCTTGGCGTGAATGTGCGCAGAACGCGCTTCATGGCTCATCTTATCTGCGGGACGCTTGCAGGAATAGCGGGATTTGTCTTCATGATGCACACGGGTGCGGGAAATGCCACCAACGCGACGGCGGCGGAGATGAATGCGATAGCCTCCTCCATTATCGGAGGAACGCTTCTCACCGGCGGCGTAGGAAACGTCGCCGGAACATTGTTCGGCGTGCTGACGCTGAGCACGATCAAGTCGATCGTCACTACCTCAGGTTTGAGGGATCCCTGGTGGCAGAGCATAACCACCGGCGCGATGCTGTGCTTCTTCATCCTGCTGCAGAGCGTTGTCCTGATGCGCAGGCACAAGGGTGGAAGCAGATAGGAAAGCAGACGGGAACAAATCATAAGAGCCGGCCGGGGCATGCGGACGATGTCCGCTTCCCCGGCCGGTTTACGTGTGCCGGAAATGGCTCAAAGCAAAGAACCGGACAGGCGGCATCAGCCGGCCTGTCCGGTTCATGGAACGGTTTAGTATTATTGAAATGCGGATGCCGGAAGCTCCGGTGTCAATCCCATAGAATTACATACCCCTGGCTCTCGCTTCCGACCCAGTAGGCCTTATTTTCCTCGGGCTTGATATAGATTTCCTTTGCCTCGGGAGAGAGAGAATGCACGCGGGCGATGATCTCATCGATGGCGATGGTGCCGCCAAGGACGGACTGAATATAGACGGAGGTCTCCGAGGGCTCCAGTACAGCTTCGGGGGCGGGGATGACACTGTCCGCATCCTTCGGCGCTTCCCTGGTGATCACGGTATCCTGAGCATCTGCCGCAGCCTTCTTCGGCCTTCCGGGGCGCTTCTTTGCGGTCTTCGCGGGCTTCTTTTCCACGGGCTCCGCAGCGTCTGCCGCAGCCTTCTTCGGCCTTCCGGGACGCTTCTTCCCGGGAAGGGGACCCGCGGGGATAAGTTCACCGTCGGCAGGAACTTCCTTCTTCGGTCTTCCGCGGCGCTTCTTCTGAGGCTCTTCAGGATTCACGGTATCTGCGACAGCGGGTGCTGCTGTCTGTTCAAGTGCCTTTTCTTCCTGTTTTGTGCGTTTCATCGGATTTCCTTTCTTTGACTGAAAATATAATTGAAAATTACCGCTGTAAATTTCCGCCTCGCGGAATATTCAGAATAAGATGGTACAGACCGGAATGCATGGAATTCATGCATTCTTTTTACAAGTGTACCATTATTCTCGGAATATGATAAGTGTCGGAATGTAAGGAATGTGCGGCTTTGTGCGCGGTATTTTTTTGCGGCGTAAGAACGTATAATTAAATTGGAGCGGCAATAAGCTGCCGGTTCGCTGCAAAACTTATTCAGACAGGCTTATATTATCCTGCCATACAGGAGAAGGGAGAACAACGAAATGAAACTGATGAAGCTGCTGTCTCCTGGTAAGATCGGAGCAATGGAGCTGAAAAACCGCTTCGTCGTTCCGCCCATGGGGACGAATTTCGGAACATACGAGGGCGAAGTGACGGACGACATGATCGCCTATTACCGCAGGCGCGCGAAGGGCGGTTTCGGCCTTATTATCATCGAGGTCACCGCTGTCGACCGGAAGGGAAAGGCGATTATCAATGAAGTCGGGCTTTGGGACGATTCCCAGATCCCCGGTTTCGCCCGTCTTATGGATGCGATCCACGAGGAAGGGGCGAAGGTGGTCGTCCAGTTACACCACGCAGGAAGGCAGAGCGTGCCTCCGTACATCTTCGGAGAGATGCCCGAGGCACCGTCGAAGGTTGCCTGTCCCATGCTTAATTTCGTCCCGGAAGCGATGACCAATGAACGCGTCTGGGAGATCATCGATGAGTTCGGTGATGCTGCGGTGCGCGCGAAGAAGGCGGGTGCCGACGGCGTTGAGGTCCACGGCGCCCACGGCTATCTCGTCGCCCAGTTCATGTCCCCGCACGCGAACAAACGCACGGATGAGTTCGGCGGTGATTTCTTCGGCCGCATGAAATTCCCGCAGGAGATCTTTAAAAACATCCGGAGCAAGGTCGGACCGGATTACCCGCTGCTTTTCCGCTTCGGGCACGATGAGAAAGTAAACGGCGGAAGGACGCTGGAGGAGTCTGTCATGGTCGGACGCATGGCGGAGGAGGCCGGCGTGGACGCGCTGGATATCTCCATCATGACCTACGCCTCGCTGCCCTACATGAGCGCACCGCCCGCGATGCCTCACGGATTCAACCAGTTCCCGACCAAATTTATCAAGGAGGCGGTGTCCATTCCGGTGATATCCGTAGGGCGCTACGAGCCCGCGATCGCGGAGAGCGCACTGCTTAACGGCTGCGCGGATTTCATCAGTTTTGGCAGGGAGTCCATCGCCGACCCTGATCTTCCCGCAAAGGTTGCGGAGGAGAAGTATGACGAGATCTTCCCCTGCATCGGCTGCACGCAGTCCTGCCTCGGCTATCTCAACGGCGGAGGCACCATCCGCTGCCTTGTCAACCCGCTCTCCGGCCTGGAGAACAAAGTGGACATGACGCCTGCCGCTTTGCCGAAGAAAGTGCTTGTCGCCGGTTCCGGCCCCGCCGGCCTCGCGGCGGCATACCTCGCGGCGAGGAAGGGCCATCAGGTTATCCTGGCGGAGAAGACCGGCGAGATCGGCGGACAGTTCCGTCTGGCGGCCGTTCCGCCATGCAAGCAGGACATTGCGACGGCGATCCGCGCGTACATCAACCAGTGCAGAAAGCTCGGCGTCACGATCTGCCTCAACTGCGAGGTGACGGAGGAATTCCTTAAGGAAATCAATCCGGATGCCGTGATCCTTGCCACCGGCGGCACTCCTCTGCATATTAATCTGGAGGGCATCGACGGGGCGAACGTCATGGATGCGGTGGACGTCCTCGACGGCTCGAAATCCGCGGGGAACAGGGTGCTTGTCATCGGCGGCGGAATGACCGGCGTCGAGACGGCGGACTATCTCGCGGAGCACAACAAGGCGGTCACCATCGTCGAGATGCGCGATGATATCGCGCTGGACGAGGCGAGTGCGCCGCGCTTCTTCCTGATTCCCAGGCTGAAGGAGCACGGCGTCGGCTGGCATGTCGGGGCGACGGTGAAGAAGATCCTTCCCGACGGCGCGGTGTACGAGAAAGACGGGGAGGAGCATGTCCTTTCCGGCTACGACACGATTGTGCTCGCCCTCGGCGTGCGGCCGTATAATCCTCTGGAGGAGACGGTAAAGGCCATGGGCAGGGAGTGCTTCGTCATCGGCGACGCGAAGCTGCCGGGCCCCGCCAACAAGGCGACGGAATCCGCTCTGGAAGCGGTTCTTGACATCAGCTGACAAGGAGGTTTCTCCCCGGTGCAGGGCAGTACGGCCGCGCCGGGGAGCTCCCGCGCAATAAGGAGTTTTTGTTTTTTCTGCAGGCAGGTAGGAAAGTTATGAGAGACAGATTTGACGCAAAATACTTAAAAGACGTGGATTCAATGCATTTCATCATGCCTTTTTTGTTTCCGCAGCGCTGTGACAACGAGACGTTTTTCAGTTTCCGGATCGATCTTGGTGAGCTGAACAAATACATTGAGAGGAAAAACTCAACAAATCCGGAATACAGGTACAACCTCTTCCAGTGCCTCATCGCCGCGACGTTAAAGACAATTACATTAAGGTCAAAGCTGTCTGTTTTTATCCATGACCGCAGGATGTACAAAAGAAACGAGATCAGCGCGGCGTTTACGGTAAAGCAGGAGTTCGCGGATGACGGAGGCGAGGTGCTCGCCTTTATCCACAGCAGGCCGGAGTGGACGATCGACGACCTGCATAATGAGCTTCACCGCCAGCTGTTAAAGCTTAAGAACAAAAGTTACGTAGACGAATCTACGGGGTTCATGGACCGCTTCAACAGGCTGCCGAAATGGATTTCCCGGCCTGCGCTGAGTTTTGTCTGCTTCCTCGAGAGGATAGGCAGGATCCCTGCGGCACTGGTGGAGACCGACCCCTACCACTCCACGGTGAATTTCGCCAATCTCGGATCCATCGGGCTTCCCGGCGGCTTCCACCATCTGACGAACTGGGGGACCACATCCTTGTTCATCGTCGTCGGAAAGATGGGCAGAATGCCCTTCTTCGAGAACGACCAGGTGGTGTTCAGGGACGGAGTTGACCTGAACATCACGGTAGATGAGCGCATTGCGGACGGCTATTACTTCTCCAGGTCGATGAAGATGCTGCAGTACTTCCTGGAGCATCCGGAGCTTCTTGATGAGCCCTTCGGCACGAAGCTTGATGACGCGGTGTATGAGAGCCTCATGGAAAAGAAGTAAACCCGGCCCTGCGACAGGTTTTGCACACATCTTACGCATGCGGGCGCGCTGCCCGGCGAGGTGACTGTTATGGCTATAGTCGGAGCATTTATGGTTCCCCATCCGCCGATGATTATTCCCGACGTCGGAAGGGGGAGCGAGGCACAGATCGAAAAGACCGTCGCGGCGTACCGGACAGTGGCCCGGCGCATCGCCGAGCTGCGTCCCGAGACCATTATTATTTCCAGCCCGCACACGGTGATGTATTCGGACTACTTCCATATCTCCCCCGGGAAGGGGGCGAAGGGGTCCTTTGCGGCCTACCGGGCGCCCCAGGCGGCTTTCAGGGAGCGCTATGACCGCGCTCTTGCGGACGGGATATGCCGCATCGCCGAGGAGCGGGACTTCCCCGCGGGCACCCTCGGCGAGCGCGATCCGTCGCTCGACCACGGGACCATGATACCGCTGTATTTCATCGAGAAGGAATACACAGGCTTCGAGATCGTCCGCGTCGGGCTCTCCGGCCTTCCCCTGACCATGCACTACACACTTGGGATGATTATCCGGGACGCGGTGAAGGAGACGGGGCGCCGGGCGGTATTCGTCGCAAGCGGTGATCTCTCGCACAAGCTTAAGGACTACGGACCCTACGGTTTCGCCCCGGAAGGGCCGGAGTACGATGAGAGGATCATGGATGTCTGCGGGCGGGCCGCCTTCGGGGAGCTCTTTGATTTTGGCGAGACCTTCTGTGACAGGGCAGCGGAGTGCGGACACCGCTCCTTTGTCATCATGGCAGGGGCACTGGACGGACTGTCCGTAAAAGCGGAAAAACTCTCCCACGAGGACGTGACCGGCGTCGGCTACGGCATCTGCTGCTTCGATCCTGCCGGGGAGGACGGGGAGAGGCATTTCCTCGATCAGTACCTTGCCAGAGAGAAGGAGAAGCTTAAGGAGCAGCGGGAGAAGGAAGACCCTCTTGTCCGGCTCGCGCGGAGGACGGTGGAGAGCTTCGTTTTAAGCGGCGGGGAGGGCACCGTTCCGGAATGGGCGACGCCGGAGATGACCGGGAAGAGAGCCGGAGTTTTCGTCTCCATACATGAGCACGGCCGGCTCCGCGGCTGCATCGGGACCATACTTCCGGTGACAGGCTCGGTGGCGCAGGAGATCATGGACAATGCGGTGAGCGCCTGCTCGAGGGATCCGCGCTTTGACCCGATCCTGCCGGAGGAGCTTCCCTATCTGGAGATCAGCGTGGACGTCCTGACGAAGCCGGAGAGGATCTCCGGGCCGGAGGAGCTGGATGTGAAGCGCTACGGGGTGATCGTATCCAGCGGGGCGAAGCGGGGTCTTCTGCTCCCTGACCTGGACGGCGTGGACACTGTGGAGGAGCAGATCGATATTGCGAGAAGGAAGGGCGGAATCGCGGAGGGCGCGCCGGTGGTCCTGGAGCGCTTCGAGGTGATCCGGCATCATTAATCCGGCAGAACCGCATACGCGGGTTTTGCCCCAACAAGGAGCCGAAATGGCAGTTTGCGACGTTTGTTTTCATCACTGCAGCCTGAGCGAGGGGCAGACAGGCCTCTGCGGGGCGAGGGCCTGCACCGGCGGGAAGGTGACGGCAGCGGGCTACGGGAAGATCACCTCGCTCGCGCTTGATCCGATTGAAAAGAAGCCCCTTGCCCGCTTCCGCCCGGGCAGCAGGATTCTCTCGGCGGGAAGCTACGGCTGCAACCTGCGCTGCCCTTTCTGCCAGAATTACGAGATATCCTGGTCGGCGGAGGCTTTCGCGCTCTCCGGGCGGACGGAGGTCATCTCCCCGGAGGAG
>JAEEGL015144314.1_pt1 | contig 14625 bp, 8 predicted proteins | sample 9134231 | NCBI WGS metagenome assembly JAEEGL01 (sample SAMN16246548, study PRJNA631951) | gut metagenome | biome: gut microbiome; feature: rumen; material: fiber-attached | host: Bos | place: Iran: Karaj | collected 2018-10 | reverse complement strand
GTGAAGGCTTGGTTTGCTGCTGGCAAGTATGTAAACGAGGTTACCTTCAACCTGCCTGCTGATGGTGCTGTTACAATTGGAATCAACAGAACCGGCACACCAGAGTCTGACTACACCGTAATTGGTCCTTGGACACTGACACGTCTCGGTGACGCTGAGGTTGAGCCAGAGCCTGCAGCTCTGCTCGCTAACGGAGACTTCGAGGGTGAGTTCACGGTCTTCGCTTCTCCTAAAGCAGACCGCGACATCTATCAGCCCGCAGGTTGGTCTGTTACCTATGAGAACGGTGAAGAGAACGACATGACCGCTCTGAACAGCGAATGTAAGGCATGGGACAGCTTCTCTGGCAAGCCACAGCTCGGTGAGACAGGTGGCAACAACAGTTTCTGGGTACGCTTCCGTTGGGGCAACAGCGAGACACTGACTCTCTCGCAGAAGGTAACCCTGGCAGCTGGCTACTACAAACTCTCTGCTGATGCATTCTTCAACGGTGCCAACGGTGCTTCTGCTACCATCAGCGCAGCTGGACAAAGTACTGCCATTACTGGCAACAGCACATGGGCTAACCACAACGTTATCTTCAACCTTGCAGAAAAGACCGAAGTGACCATTGCCCTGAATGTTACTCAGACCCAGCAGGTGGAGAATATTGCCGCCTTCGACAATGTGAAACTTGAGGCTATCGATGACATCTACGCAGATCTGAAGGCAGAAGTTGCAACTGCACTTGAAGCAAAGCAGTCTGCAAAGACAAAGACTGCACTTGAAACAGCACTTGCCACCTTCACTGCTGCACAGAACGAGACTAACGCTGAAGCCCTGAAGGCTGCCTTGGCTGCTGCAAAGGCAAGTATCAACAGCTACAAGATTCTGGAGACTGGTATCATCCCCGACGACAAACTTGACGGATGGACCTGCACTAACACGAATACCTTCCACATCAACACATGGTCTGTCGAGGGTAATAACGACGGTTCTAACATGAAGACTCCGTTCATTGAGAACTGGGTATGGAAGGGTGAAAACAACGACCAGGTCCTTGGTACCGGTGAAATCTACTATTCACTGCCCGGACTCGATCCTGGTATCTACTCATTCTCTGCTCTGATACGTGCTTACTCAGAGAGTGGCAATGAGCCTACCGGTGCATCGCTCTTCGCTATGGACCGCGAGAAAGAGTTTGCTACTGGCCATAACTTCGAGTACAACAATATGAAGGGCATCTACGATACCTATGCAATGTCTGCCGAGGTAGGCGAGGACGGCGTATTCAAGTTCGGTATCAAGATTGCTGAGGAGCGCAACTTCAACTGGATGGCCTTTAAGAACTGCCGCGTGGCTTATGTAGGCGCTGCCATCAATGAGGAGAGCGTCAATGCATTGGCAGCTACTATGCCTGAGGGTAAGATGAATGCCGATATTAAGAAGTCTGCCGAGGACGCTATTGCTGCTGCCAAGGCTACCATCGGCATCGAGACATACGAGGCTGCTCAGGTGGCTGTTGCTGCAGCAAAGACAAGTGCTGCTGCCTACGCAACTGCAAACGAGACACTAACCAAGATGAAGCAGTTTACCGTGGAGACCAACGTCTATACTGCTGAAGCTTTGGCAAGTTACTACACACAGTGGGCTGAGAAGTACGAGGCTGAGACACTGACCAACGAGGAGGCTTATGCCCTCGAGGATCCATATGCCGCACGCGGCTGGCATGCAGCCAACAAAGCTGACGACCTGCTGCTCTCTGCTTGGACTATCGGTGACACCCAGTGTAAGGATTACGATGCAGGCATGTACATCAACTACTGGAGCACCGAAGGCAACAACGACGGTTCTGAGTTTAAAGTTCCGTTCTTCGAATACTTTATTGGCGACGACAACTCACTGCCTGAGAACACGCTGATCGCTACGCTGAACGGCGTTGATGCAGGTGAATACAACGTTACCGCATGGGTACGCGTACGCGCTAAGAATGGTTATGAGGCTCCTACTACTGGTATCACCATGCAGGCTAACGACGGCGAAGCTGTCAACGTAGCTGCTGGTGACCAAGTTGGCGAAAGCCAGTTCTTCCTGAAGGAGTTCACTGCTACAGGTACTGTTGCAGAGGACGGTGTACTGAAGATTAAGTTCAACGTGGCTGCTGACAACAACATTCACTGGCTGAGCTTCAAGAACGTGAAGTTCGAGAAGAAGCCCGAGCTCATCCTCACACTGAAGGGAACGGTTGGTGAGGAAACAACCCTTACATTCGGTGTTTACGATACTGAGGACACCTTCACCGTGGACTTCGGTGGCGAAGACAATACACAGACTGCTAAGGTAGGTATCGACAACAAGGGTCCAAAGAGAGAAGACGGCACCACTCCTACCGCAACCAAGTTCACTGGCACTGTAGGTGGCGACGGTACTATTAAGGTTTATGGTTTGAACGACATCTGGTACTACAATACGTCTGGCAACGTACTGCCTACTACCTTTGATCAGCCTAAGCTGATGAATGTTGTACAGATGAGTATCACTGGTGCTGATGTAGAGAGCGTAGCTCTGCCCGCATATCCTAAGATGACTCAGTTCAGCTTCAACAACAGTTCTGTGAAGTCTGTTGACGTAACAAAGGTACCAACACTTACCTCTTTGACCATCAACAGCGCAACAGCTTCTAAGTTTGAGCCTCAGCTGGAGAGCATCGACCTGAGCAAGAATACTGAACTGGAATACCTGTCACTGCAGGGCAACCAGAACAATCACGGCAAGCTGACTTCTCTTGACCTGACCAACAACACTAAACTGGCAGGTAAGGGTCTTTATGTTCAGTATAACGAGATTTCTGAGTTGAAACTTGGTGATAATACGCTCACTTTGATTAATGTTCAGGACAACAAACTGTCAGCATTGGATTTCGCTAAACTGCCAAATCTGAAGTCACTCTACGCTGCAAATAACCAACTTGCAGGAGAACTTGATATGACAGCATATGCTACATTGGAGGATTTGCAGGTAAATGGTAATAAGCTGACAGATGTCAAGTATACTGCGATTACCAAGACCTTCTATGTAGATAACAACCTATTTACTCTTGCAACTATCCCCGTACAACCTGCAGGAATGAACAGCAAGAATAAGACCAAGCAGTTCCACTATGCTCCTCAGGCTGCAATGCAGGTTGCTGAGACCGTTAGCGAGCTTGATCTCACTTCACAGCTGACTGTTGTTAAGGGTGAGCTGAATCCAGAGGCTGTTGGAGAGGCTGCTGCTTATACTACATGGCTTGAGAACCAGACCACAACCTTCAGCTTCGTTACTGCAGGTGGTGCTGCACTTGTTGAGGGTACCGACTATGAGGTGACAGAGCCTGGTAAGTTCAAGTTCCTGAAGGCTCAGGAAGAGAAGGTTCACGCTGTGATGCTGAATGCTGCATTCCCCAAGTTCACAGAGGCTGCTCCTTTCACTACTACTGAGTTCACTGTTGAGGCTGCTGAAGAATTTGACGGAGTGAAGGTTACTTATGCATTAAAGGAAGGTGAGACCCACGCTTCTGGCGATGTTGTAGAAGTTAAGAACGAGGACGAGGTTGTTGCTACAATCACCTATAGTGAGGCTGGTGGTGAGGCCTTCCATGCAGCAGCTGCAAACGCTGCAGTTGAAGGATTTGAAGCCTTTACAGATGGTAACGGTATAAACGGCAACAAGGAAGGTGGCACATTCTACACCATCGTTCCAAAGTTTGACGGTAAGATTGACGTTGCAGTCGTTCTGAACAAAGACAAGTCTTTCTACATCTTAGAGGATGGTACTGCACTGACCGACTTCGATGGAATCACAGTTTCTGATAAGATGTATGGCACCTTTACATTCGACGTGAAGGCAGGAAAGGCCTACAAGGTTTATGCTGCTGGTACTAAGTTAGGCTTCTACGGCTTCAACTACACCTATAAGAAGGCTGAGCAGCCTGAAGCAACAGAACTTGAGCTGACACTTAACGTTGAGCGTTATCCTGGTTTGGGCTACGGCATAACTGAGGCTACAGTTGACTTCACTGAGGCTAAGGAGTTCCTGGGTGTTGAGGCTATCACAGAAGACATGCTCACCATATTGAATCCTGATGGATCAGAGGCTGCAGCCACTGCTACTGACGGTTGGTTCAACGGTGAAGGCGCTGCTGAGACTTGGGGTGAAAACACCAAGATCAACGTGAAGTTCTTCCAGGCTATCGCTGGCGAAGGTAAGTACACCATCTGCGACATGAACGGTGCCGACGAGGTAGGTAAGACCTACAGCGTGAAGTGGCAGCTCGCAGCCAATGACAAGAAGGTGATCTACACCATCAACGTTACATTCGTTGAGAAGCCTGTCATCACGCTTACATTTGCTGACCTCAATAAGAAGGACGAGCAGACCGTGGCTCTCACCTCTGAACTTGGTAAATGCTATGAAGGTCTGACAGCAGATGTTGATGTAGCAGCTATCCTTGCTAAGCTGGAAGTAAGTTCACTCAACGATGCTACTATCTATGCAGTACAGTCTGACGGTTCTCTTGATGACAACTACAAGCTCGGAACAACTGACGGTTGGCGTAACGCTGCCGGCGATTGGCAAACATGGGGCGATGCAGCATACTTCTATGTGAAGGCCGACTTCACGAAGGAAAGCGCTCAGATCTATCAAGCTGGTGGTATGGATGGTAAGAACACTACTGCAGATTTGGAGAATCCTGGTGTTTACACTGCAACCTATGCATTCGTCAAGACAGGTACTTCCGATGCTGTTGTTCTGAAGGTGACCCTCACCTACACCATTCCTACTGGCATCAACACTATCGCTACCGATGCACAGAAGGGTGTCATCTACAACATGAACGGTCAGAAGGTGAACAAGGCCAAGAAGGGTCTCTTCATCATCAATGGCAAGAAGACTGTGATTAAGTAATTGACCTACCCCTAACCCCTCCCCAAGGGAAGGGAACCTAAATGGCCCTCACCGCAATGATGCGGTGGGGGCTATTTTTATTGCGAATTGCACGAATTACAGAAAATTTCACTACCTTTGCAGGCAAAAATAACCAAAACCAATCAAAGAATGAGAAGACTATTACCTATCCTATTACTGTTTGCCACGATGATGGCATGGGCAGGCAATGTGACTGAGAGTGAGGCTTTGCAAAAGGCAAAGGCTTTTATTGATGGTCAACGCACTACTCACCAACAGCGTCAGATGCGACTAGCAGCTAAAAGTACACAAGTCAACAAGAAGCTGACAACAGTCGTTGAAGATCGTTACTATGTGTTTAACGTAGGGCAGGACAACGGCTACGTGATTGTAAGTGCCGATGACCGCACACCAGCCATCCTTGGCTATGCCGATGAAGGATCATTTGACGTTGATCGCATTCCCGACAATATGAGAAGTTGGCTACAGGGCTATACTGAACAGTTGGAATACCTATCCACTCATGCCACAACAAAAAGGGCTGAGATCACTGAGCACCAAGCTATCAGACCTTTGATACAGAGTACATGGGATCAGGGTGAGCCCTATTACAACAAATGTCCCATGGATGGCAACTATAGGAGCCTCACAGGCTGTCTGGCCACTGCTATGGCACAGATTCTGAACTATTACAAATATCCAGAGGCCACCACCGCTACAATCCCAGGTTACACCACTGTAAATAAGCAAATAACAGTAGATGACATTCCCGTGACCACTATCGACTGGGCCAACATGAAAAACAAGTATACGGGTAACGAGAGCGCGGTACAGAAGGATGCCGTTGCCACACTGATGCAGCTCTGTGGGGCATCAATCAAAATGGACTACTCGTATAACGATAGTTATGCATACATATTCTATGTTTCTGAGAGTCTGAGGAACTACTTTGACTATGACGCAGGCACAAGACACGCGGATCGCAGATATTACTTCGCAAAGGAATGGGACGAAATGATTTACACAGAACTGGAAGAAAAACGTCCGGTATACTTCTTAGGACAATCTCTGGGAGGCGGACATGCCTTCATCATTGACGGCTATAGCAAGGAGGGACTTTACCATGTAAACTGGGGATGGGGCGGTAGCTGCAACGGCTATTTTCTGCTGAGTATCCTTGACCCTCGCAATAATAGCGGCAATGGTGCCAGCACAAGCAACGATGGCTATTCTATGGATCAAGAGATTGTAATAGGCATACAACCCAACACAGGGAAAGAGCCTGTAGTAGAAATCAAAATGTCTACTAATTCTATCTATACCGACCAAACAATAGTGAACAAAGAGAATGGTACCTTCAACTTCTCTTACATCACAGAGACACGCAACGCAACAGGCTATACGAACTCTTTTGACTTGGGCGTAGGCATATTCAACAAAGACAACAACCTTGTGTATGCTCAGAAGCAATGGAGTGCAACACTTGACAACACATGGGGATGGAGTGCTGCAGATCATCGATGCAACGTAGCAAACCTTCCCGACGGCACATACGTCATCACTAATATCAGTCGTGAGCAGGGGTCAAGCACATGGCTTCAGAACACAAACTCTTCCATATATTACATCACTGCAACTGTCAACGGTAATCAGATGACCCTGCAGAATCCCTTTATTGACTTCGACTGCGCAATAACAATTAACGGCAACAAGGAAGTAAACTGCAGACAGGAAGCCATAGCAACCATCAAAAACAATGGCACATTCTTTAATAATCAGCTCTACCTACTGGTTGACGGCTACGTGATGGGGGGACGATTCTTTGAAATTGCTCCCGACGGTTCTGCGGAGCTTGACATGAGTTTTATTCCAAGAGAAACAGGAGAAAAGGAAATCGCTTTTGCCTATAAAGAAACTTATTACGACGAAGGTCAGAAACTATGGGTAGACAACTATCAGGAGATAGGCAAGACAACAGTAACCTTTAATGCTGCAAAGACCAATGAACTGAAAATAAGCAACGGCATGGTGCTCAATGCTGATGCAATTGGTAATATCAACAGCAATGTTGCCAAACTCAGATTCGAGGCCCGAAACGCCAAGACTACAAGTGAGTATTACGACAATATCTGCGTGAGAGTGCTGCAAAACAGCGATGGAGGTAATTATTACTGGGATATCACGTCTGTAGAGATTCCTGTACGCTTGGGTGCGCTCAAGAGTGGAACCTACGAGGTAGAGGTGCCACTGGATGTAGATGGCTATTACTGGTTTAATATCTCATTTAAGACTGATGGCTCCTATCTTGGCAATAACTTATGGGATGATCGTAATATCAACCTGCTACCATTCAAGGTTGAGATACCAGAACCTACAGCTGTGGAGTATATCACAAAGACAAAGACTCCAAGTATTGTTTACGACCTGCAAGGCCGCCGCTTGGACAACAGCTTGATGAAGAAGGGACTTTATATCAAGGACGGTAAGAAAATAATCAAGAGGTAAGAAAAACATCTTACCTCTTACATCATCTATCTTACATCTTACTTTTTATCTCCAAATACTTGTTAATCACGTCGACGGACAAATTCCGAGGCGTGGTTAACAAGCTTTGTATACCATACTGACGGAGCGTCTGAACAATCAGTCGCTGCTCATAAACAAACTTCTCGGCAATGACATGCTGATAAACAGACTCGGTGGAACTAGAAATACCCGAGATTCCAGATGTAATATAATCTTTCAGTTCCTCATCCTCAAAGAATACCACCAAGAGACGATGCCGCAAGGCCAGTTGACGCAAATACTGCAACTGGCGACGCATAGAAGCCATTGAGGTGAATGAGGTATAGAGAATCAGTAAGGAGCGACGCGTTACGTGACGAGAAAGACCTGCTAACAAAGCCGAATAGTCGGTCTCACCAAACTGTGTCTGTTCGGCATAAAGTGCCTCCTGAATGGTCTGCATCTGACCTTCCTGTTTAGAAGGTGGGACGAAAGTACCAAACTGATCTGCAAAGGTCACTATACCAGCTTTATCCTGCTTGTTTATTGTAACAAAAGAGAGCACCAAGGCGGCATTGATGGCATAATCCAGGAGTGTCATCTCCTGAAAGGCCTGCTGCATCATACGTCCTTTATCAATGACAGAGAAGACCTGCTGCGAGCGCTCGTCCTGATAGACATTGACCATGAGCTGATGACGACGAGCCGTAGCACGCCAGTTGATGGTGCGGTAGTCATCGCCCACGATATAGTCCTTAATCTGCTCAAAGTCGGTATTATTTCCTATACGACGGACACGCTTGATACCCATCTCGGTGAGGTTATTGCTCATAGCCAGCAACTCATACTGACGGAGCATCATATAAGAAGGATAGACTTTGACATCTTGTGGTTCGCAACAGGTATAACGGCGCTGCACAAGTCCCAACAGCGTACTTGCAAAGACACGAACACGGCCGAAGCTATAGATACCACGCTCTGTGGGACGCAACTGATAGGTGATTGTAGCCTCACCCATTTTCCTAACATCGGCCTTAAACAGGATATCACGACGCTGGAAGACAGGCGGCACCTCGTCAATGACCTCTGTACTGATAACAAAGGGATAATTGCTTTCCAAACGAATGCTCACAGGATTATCATCGCCATTAGAGAAACGCGGCGAAAGAGTACGGAAGACATGGATGCCTCGTCTACTCCACAACAGCACCATATCCACCACGACCAATGCGACCAACAACCAAAAGAGGATGCGGCCGATGGTGAACAACGGCGGCACTGCATATCCCATAGCAATAATCAGGATAACAACAGATAGCAGATAATAAAACCTATACCTTAAATACACTTTTTTTCCGTTTTATTTAGGTACTTCGACCTTTTCTATAAGTCGGTGCACGGCCTTGAGTGGGGTGATACCCTCCATTTCAGCCTCAGCCGTAAGAATCAGGCGATGCTGCAAGATGCTGGGACATACAAAACGTACATCATCAGGCGTTACGAAATCGCGTCCCTGCAACAAAGCATAAGCCTTAGAAGCTTGCAGAAGGGCCACTGAGGCACGAGGTGAAGCACCAAGGAATACAGCCTTGCTCTGACGTGTCTGCATCACGATGGCTGCGATGTAACGCAACAGGGCTGGATCTACGAAGACACTATCAAGCATCTGACGCAGTTCTACAAGTTGTTCCTTAGTGATAACAGGCTCAATATTCTCTAACGAGGTGAGTCGCTGATTGGCATGATGACGCTCAAGGATGGCCACCTCCTCTTCAAGTGAGGGATAACCCATCGTGATTTTCATCATGAAACGGTCGGTCTGTGCCTCAGGGAGCTTATAGGTTCCCTCCTGCTCTACTGGGTTCTGCGTAGCCAGAATGGTATAGAACTGTCCCATAGGATGTGTGGTACCATCGATAGTGACCTGACGTTCCTCCATCACCTCAAAGAGGGCTGCCTGCGTCTTGGCAGGAGCACGGTTGATCTCATCGACCAATACGATATCTGCAAACACAGGACCGGCATGGAAGTCGAAATCAGAGGTCTTCATGTTAAACACATTGGTACCAAGCACATCAGACGGCATCAGGTCGGGCGTAAACTGTATGCGACTGAATTTCGCATCGATGAGTTTGGACAACAGGCGGGCCAGTAATGTTTTCGCCACACCAGGCACGCCCTCGAGCAGCACGTGACCATTAGCCAGTACAGCTGTGAGTAGCAGGTCTATATTTTCCGACTGTCCTACTATGACTTGTGAGATTTGCTGGCGCAGCTCTTCAATGCGCGCTGCAAACTGCGTGAGGTCTATTCTTTCTTGTTCCATATACTAGTTTTTTGACAACGAATTTAACGAATTACACGAATTTCTTTTCCTTTTACAACCATGGATTGAACGGATTATTATAACGACTGAAGAATACGATTCAGCTCGTTGATATAGTGTTTTAAAGTCTTATCAGGAATGACGTAATTGCCATAGCCATATTCACGTATCTGTTTTAGCAGCTCCTCATCTTCAGCAGAAAGACGCACGTTCTGACGACGGATCTCCTCTGTGGCATACGCCAGTTTCTTAGCCAATAGTCCGGCATTATCATGCTGTTGCCAATAGAGGGAGCCAATAAGACGCACAAACTCTAGATTGCGGTTCTCAGGTTTCTTGACAACAGGTATCACACGCTGTCGACGACGAGCTGTAAAGATACAGAACAGGAGGATTGTCAAAATCGTGAGATAGAGTGCCCAACGCAATGGCGGATGCGTCAACAAGACATAAAAAATACTTGACTCGGTCATCGCCGTTCCGCTGACATAACTCTCCATACGGATGACGGGGTGGGCTTTTATACGGTCCATCAGACGCGCCTGCAACAGACTGCCTTGTCCGCTGATAGTCATATAATTCGTAAAGAGAAGCGGTGCCGAAACAAGGATCAGTTCACCTTTGCCACGCTTGAAAGAAAGGGCTACGGGCAGTTCATCCACTTGCTCTTTAAACTCATTATATCTGATAAGCGACAGTAGTGTGTCACACGCTACGCTATCATTGCCTTCAAACGTATAAGGTATCAACTGTGAATAGACAGAAATGTCCAGTTGATGTCCCTTATAACCCTGTGTATCGTCCGTACATCTCAGCTTACCTTTCTCAACATTCTTGCCTGCAAGTTTAGAGATATTGAAACCACTACTGTTATAGCGATAATCTATCTGGAGTGTATCACACAAACAATAAAGGCTCTTAGCAGCAAGAAGCACAGTATGGCCTTGTTCGACCAAACCAAACAGTGCAATAACCTCGGGCTTTCCAATTCCATCTTCCGTAGCCACCAAGATAGACTTGGGCTGCTTGAAGATGCTGTCACGTCGCATCTGCCATTCCGTTTTCTTCGTCACGCTATAACCATGAGGCATAGAAGCCTGCATCACACTATCAAAGAGCATACAACCAAAGGGCTGCGCATCAGTATGACTAAACGTCGGCACCCACACAAACTTAGGTGCGGTGCGAAACTCGATGGCAAAGACGATGCCAAGGAGAATCAGGATGCCGATGATGAACTTCAAACGATTAGTCATGGGATTGAATTGTGAATTGTGAATTGAGAATTGCTTGCAATTCCTTCATCTCCTCAAAGAGTTCCTGCGTAGCCTCAAAATTACCGTAGCGCACACGAATGAAATGGTGCGACATCTTGGTGAAGTCTGAATTATTGACTTGACGCATATATTCCACAGGCGTCTTTGACGGCTGCCAGTTAATCTTCTCAGCATTCTGCAGGTGCAACAGCGTTTGCAGATAGATCAAACGTATAGCCTGACGATAGTCCTTAGCTCGCAATGCCTTAGCGATATCAGCATCAAAATTAACGCCATAGATGGTATCCTCCTGCACATCGTATTCAATATCTTCTTCTTTTGAACTACGCATAAAGAGTTTTGGACGCAGTCGCCAATAAAGGAATGCAAGGAACAAAACCACCAGCACACCTACACCTATTAATATATAGTTGGCAACATCATCACCCAACACAATATCAAGGTGCTCATATAGCCATTCATTGATGACACGACGAAGCCACTCCAACAGACTCTCACCACCACTGACTATCTCGCGGTCGTAGTCGTACTGCGGGTCAGACTGCAATGCAGTCAAGAGCTCTTTATCTAGCTGGAGTGTATCTGCGGGCATAAGCTAGTGTTTTCTAGTTGAACTAGTCATACTAGTTTCACTAGTTTTTCTAGAAATTATCGAATTCATCGAACTTTTCAATACGCTGTGACACACCCTTACCATCAATCTTCTCACTGGCATGACCATACTGAATAGTGATAGCCACAGAAGTGAGGACCTCTGAAAGCAGATAGCCCAGACACATTAAAACGCAGGTGAGGTACTGAATGAAAGCATAGATGAATGAATGGAAGAAAGGCTTATCCATATCACTGGTCAAGGTGAATATCGTCTTAATCAATGACATGAGATACCAAGGCATCATGGTGAAGGTCTGGATAACACTAGAAAGGATGCCCACCACAAACAGCAGAGCAAAGATGCCTCCCCAGGTAGCAAAGCCCAGACGAAGTCCTTTCTTATAGGCAGCAAAGATGTCAATCTCATCTTCCAACAGATAGACAGGCGATACCATCATCAATGGGAAGATGACAGCAAAAAGGGCAACATAAAAGAAGAGGACACCTAATACGGTCATCACCGTTCCAAACTTCATGCCTACGCTGAAGACAACAGCAACAAAAACACCAATAATCAAACCGACGACAATCATCAGTCCAAAGCCAACCAACGCCTCGATACAGCTTCGCTTGAAGCAGAAGAACAGGTCGTCACGGAAGTCGGAATAGATTATATCCTTCAACCGTTGTGGTCTACGCATATAGACACGTATCATGGCAAAGACAAGCGACTGCAATAGGATGGCAGCAAAGATACCAACCACGATAGAACCTACAGCCGATGCACCATACAACCAGATATCCGAGGTGCTGAACACATCAGGATTCTCAACAATGGTGGCCAACTTGAGGTAGCCTTCAAAGAAATGATTGAACGGCAATGCCAGCACGATACTCGTTGGCAGCATCATATATAGGAAATATTTCAGCAGTGAACGCCAATTCTCTCGCAGGAAATTAAACGTATCTGTCAGTTTCTCTGTAAATGTACGAACACGGTACAACTCAATTTTTGGAGTTTCTATTTGCATAGTTTTTTGTGGTTTGAGGTTTGATATTCTTATTTCTTAAATACGGTAAAAAAACATAATAATAGATGATAAATGTCGCGGACAACAGAATGATGGTCAGTCGGATAGCATCAGGCCATTCCGTATGACGGGTCATGAAACTCTCGATGAAGCCTGCCACACAAAATAGCGGCACAGTGCCCATCACTATCTTCAAACCACGTTTAGCACCCCGTCGGAACGAATAAAGTCGAGAATAAGTACCCGGAAACAGCCACCCATTACCGATAGCAAGCCCTGCCGCACCTGCCACAATGATGGCCGATATCTCTATAGTACCATGCAACCAGATAGCCAAGGCCGACTCCCACAGTAGTCCGTGCTGCGCAAAAAAGGTCTGGAAAGCGCCTAGCATAATACCGTTCTGGAGCAATACGAATCCAGTTCCGAAACTGGTAAGCAGTCCCGACACAAAAGCCATGAACGACACTCCTATATTATTTCTGGTAATCATGAAGAACATGAGTCCCTCTGATTCACTATCATAGACAGCCATCGGAGTGCCATTCTCAATATTATTGAGCGTCATCTCCACATAACGGTTACCCATCACCAAACGCGAAAACTCTGGATCGAGCAATTGTGACACCACACCAATGATAGCACTAATCAGGAATATCATAAACGATAGGCGTAACTCCTTGCGGGCATCCCACATAGTAAGAGGCACCTCCTGCGTCCAGAAAGTCACTATTCGCGACCAACGCTCCCGCTTGTTGCGGTAGATATTCTGATGGATGGCAGAAGCCAGGTTGTTCAGATAAAGCGTGATACGGGATTGAGGATAATGTGTCTGCGAGAAAGCAAGGTCGGAAGTGACGTCAATATAAGCGTCGGCCATCTCGTCAGGTGTAGAGAGTGTCGGACTCTCTGCCACCGTCTCATAACCGCGCCATTTGTCAAGGTTCTGCCTGATAAACGTGACTTCCTTCATTGATTTTCAGTTATCGAGCGACAAAGATACAAAATAATTTGTAATTCATGAGTATTATGTCAACTTTTTTACCTACTTTTGTCGCGAAATATACAAAAAGAAAAGAAAATGGCAGAATCAGCTATCATCACAGGGCAATATGTACGCCTTCAACCTACCGTAGCCAGCGTGGGTGATCGCATCCTTGCGCAGATACTTGACTGGATCATATTACTGGCCTATCTCGTATTTATCATATGGATAGGTTCTGCAGCAGGAATTAATAACGAGTGGTATTATCTTGTCAGTATAGGACTGGTGCCATTATTCTATACACTTCTCATGGAAATATTCAATCAGGGACAGTCTATCGGCAAGATGATTATGAATATGCAAGTAGTGAAACTTGACGGCTCAAGCCCCACACTGAGCTCCTACTTGATGCGCTGGCTGCTATTTCTGATTGACGGACCATTAACCAGCTACATGGGACTGATCGTAATGGTGCTCACACGCAACAACCAGCGACTTGGCGACCTCGCCGCAGGTACGGTGGTCATAAAAAAACAGAAATATAAGAAAATCCAGATTAGCCTTGACGAGTATGACTATCTCTCAAAAGGTTACAAGCCACGCTATCCGCAAGCAGCCGATTTATCGTTGGAACAGATAGAGATTATCACACGAACCATCTCTATCCGTCAGAACGACTTTGCCGACCGTATAACCAAACTGGCCAAAAAAGTTCGCGAGAAACTGAATATTGAGCGAAAAGAAACGGACGACGTGGCTTTTCTGCGCCGCATCGTCCGTGATTATCAATATTATGCTTTAGAGGAGATTTAGAGCGTTACCTCGCAACCCAGACCGAGCACATAGTTGGTACGGGTGAAAGAATCCTTGATCAGCGGATTCTGCTGACTCACACGGTCATAGTTCGTATAGTTTGTCTGGAAATAACCTGCCTTCAGCGTTACATTGTCGGTAGCCTTGAAATTGGTACCAAAGCCAATG
>JAEEGL014255948.1_pt1 | contig 14625 bp, 9 predicted proteins | sample 9134231 | NCBI WGS metagenome assembly JAEEGL01 (sample SAMN16246548, study PRJNA631951) | gut metagenome | biome: gut microbiome; feature: rumen; material: fiber-attached | host: Bos | place: Iran: Karaj | collected 2018-10 | reverse complement strand
TCCATCAATGGAATTTCTCATGTGACACAATCCAATTGGAGTATTCATTTTGATAATATTCAAGAAGATTCTAGTAGTAGTGCTACAATCAATCAAGCCGCTGAAATAACCGGAGATACTTCTCTTTCTTATGATATTACTCTAACAAAGCCAGGAGATTATTATGAATTTACGGTAGATGTTGTAAATGATGGAACAATCGATGGAATGATTAGTAGTGTATCCTCTAAATTAAATAATGTAGAAATTACAACTTTACCAAATTATCTAGAATACTCTGTCACCTATGAAGATGATATTCCAATCGCACCAAATCATCTTTTAAATGCTGGAGATACTGAAACATATAAAATCCATGTTGGATATAAGAAAGATATCACCGAAGAAGATTTACCAGGAGATACAACAACTCTTCATCTAGTATTCGATACTCCTTTTGAACAACCAGATGAGGATGCCATTCCAAGACCACATTTACCTATGATGCAACCAACAAGTCCTTCAGATTACTCAGCTTTTCGAAGTGATACTTATAGGGGGAAAATTGTCACAATTACATTTGATGATGAAATTAATCCACCAGCCAATATAATAGAAAGTTGGGATATAGGAGTTGCTCAAAACGGAAATGTAATGGCATATATTACAGCAAATCAAGATGATAATACAAAGTATGATCTATTTATTCAAGGAGATGGAGCCTTGTATGCTAATACAGATAGTAGTAATTTGTTTTGGGGCTTTGGATATGTTGATGCTATCAATAATATAGATGTACTCAATACGTCTAAAGTAACCAACATGTCTTGCATGTTCGCAACTCTAGGTCAAAGTAGTACGGTATTCACATTAGATTTAGGAGATCATTTTGATACTAGTAACGTTACAAATATGAACAATATGTTTTGGACAACCGGAATGGATAGTACGGTATTCACATTAGATTTAGGAGAGTACTTTGACACAAAAAAAGTAACAGATATGCAAGCAATGTTCGCAAGTTTGGGAAAAAACAGTTTGGTTCTGACTTTAGATTTAGGAGACAAATTTGATACGAGAAATGTAACAAATATGAGTGGTATGTTTTCAGGTACAGGTAAAAATAGTACTATCTTCTCCTTAGATTTAGGAGATAGATTTGATACACATAACGTAACAGATATGAATCATATGTTTGCTTCAACAGGTTCTGGTAATACAACCTTTACTTTAAACTTAGGAGAGAAGTTTAATACAAGTAAAGTCACAGATATGTCATATATGTTTTATTGTACAGGATATAAGAGTACCATCTTTACTTTAGGCTTAGGAAATTATTTCGACACCAGTAATGTAGAAAATATGGAGCTGATGTTTGTTTATACAGGTTATCAAAGTATGGTATTTACGTTAGATTTAGGAGAAAAGTTTGACACGAGTAATGTGACAAATATGAATGGTATGTTTCAGCTAACGGGACGAAGTAGCACAGTTTTCACTCTAAATTTAGGACCTAATTTTGATACCAGTAATGTAGAAACAATGTCTTGGATGTTTTATGGTTTAGGCTATAGTAATCCTAATTTCACTCTAGATTTAGGACAAAAATTTCATACGTATCAAGTTACGGATATGAATAATATGTTTTCTAATATTGCTAAAGCTAATGATTATTTTGAATTAGATTTATCAACTTTTGATTTTTCTAATGTGACTATTTATAATGGAATGTTTGGTCTATATTATGATTCATTTAAGGCAACACAGAAGATTTATGTAAAAGATGCCAATGATAGGCAATGGATATTTGATCATATAGGAGATGCTTATTATTTATCTACTAGTAATGTATTAATAAAAAGTTAGAAGAAGCTCAGCTTCTTTTTTTGTACAAGAAAAAAGAACCATATGGTTCTTTAATCATTATTTACAATATTTAAAGTAATAGTATCACATGTTGTATAGGACTTATTCTCGATTGCTTCTCCATTCGCTAAGATACCAGTACGTAGACCTTCGTCTTTAATATAATTACAAACAAAGTTCATATTTGGATAACGTCCCTTTATCTTAGAACAAGTACTAGAAGCATTTCCAATCGAAATTAATTCATCATAGATATAGATTTCTTGTGGATCACAAGTTGGTTCAGGTTCCGGTTCTGGAGTAGGAGTAGGATTAGGTGTTGGAGTTGGAGGTGGGGTAGGGGTATTTCCACCACTACTTGGTCCATTACTAATCGTTACTGTAACGGTTGTACCTCCAGATACTTCAGATCCTGATGCAATAGATTGATTAATCACTTTTCCTTTTTCTACATCATTACTATTTCGATAAACAAAAGAATAGTTTAATCCAGCTTTTTCTATTTTAGAAGCAGCTTCATCTTTCGTTAATCCTTTTACATTTGGAACAGTCTTCTTACTTCCATCACTAATCGTAATACGAATAGTATCATTATTTTTAATTGCTTCTCCTGTTTTATAAGAATAACGAATTACTTCTCCGGCAGGAATACTATCATGAAATTCATGTACTTCTTCATAAGGAATACTATATTTATCTGCCCAATTATAAAAGTCTGTTAAAGTCTTAAATTTAGGCATTTTTAATGGTCCACGAGATAGAACAATTTGTACAGTAGTACCTTGTTCAATAATATCTCCTTCTTTATAATTAGCAGATAAGATATTATTTTCTTTTACTGTGTCATCATATTGATCAGTAAATTTTAATTTCAATTTATTTTGGATTGCCCAATCGGTTACTTTTTCCATAGAATATTTTGTAAAGTCTGGAACTACAATCTTCGGACCTTTACTAATAGTAACCGTTACTTTTTCATCATTCACTTTTACAACAGTACCAGTTTTATGACTTTGTTTAATGGCATAACCTTGTTTTAATTTTGTATCAAAATCTTCTGCAAAGTCATAACGTAATTGATGTTGCTTCATAAAGAATTCTACTTCGAATTTACTTCTTCCTGTAAAATCAGGAATCGTAACTTCAGAGAATCCTAGAGTTTCTCCATAAGAGAAGATCAAACGAAGTTCATCATCTCTTTTTAAATTTCCACTAGTACTTTGTTCAATTACAGTATTAGGAGCTTTATCACTTTCCGTAAATTCTACAATGACATTACTCATATAATTTTCTTTGATAAAATTGATTACTCTTTCACTATCCCAAGTAATCATACTAGGAACAACAATTTCTTTGGATGGATTTGGTCCTTCACTTACGGAAACAGTGATTTCTTGAACATCTTTTAAACGAGTACCTCCAGCGACATCTTGACTAATAATCATATATTCATCAATCATATCACTATACTCATATTCTTGATTCACTTGAACACTATTTTTTTCAGCCCATTTCATAACATAAGTTAAATTCTTTCCACTGAAGTTTTCCACCGTTGCGATAGGACTTGTGATGATATTTCCCGTACCAGTCATATTAACTAAGAAATAGAATCCAAGAATTGCTGCCCCAATCGCAACAAGTCCTCTTTTTCTTCTATTATAAGTTATTCCAACTGCCACAAAAATAATCGTAAATATCGTTAGTAATAAATGATTTAGGAAGGATAATATTAAAGCTTCTTTATCTAGAATACTAACTCCAAAATATACTAATGATAATACTAATAAAACAATTAAACAGATATTTAACGCCACATAAGCAGGTGGCTTTTTTTCTGGTTCTTCTTTCATGATTAAAGAATCATTTCTATCCTCATCAATTAAATCTTTCATTTCTTTAGGATCCATAGAAGCAATTGTCTTCTCGTTTTTTAAAGCAATTTCTTCTGTTTTTCCTGTAACAGTTTTTGTTGTTTTTTTCTCTGCCATAAAACTACCTCCGTTATTATATAATTATATAATAAAGAGAAGAAAATAGGAATGAAACAATACAAAGGAATTGTAAAAAATTGTCTATTATTTCTAAGTATGATATACTTTTTTTAAGCAAAGGATGATTATATGAAAACGTTCATAAAAAATAATATTAATACAATTATTGGAGTATTTCTATTACTAGGACCAATTCTAGATATTTTAACAGGTCTTAGTCTTCATTTATTTCATTATTCTTTAACGATTGGAATTATCATACGTGTATTATTCTTAGGAGTAATGTGTTATAGTGCATTATTCTTATTTCATAGGAAAAGATTATGGATTCCTTATTTATTAATTGGTATCTATATGATTTTTTATTTCTTTGGAATTGTTTTTATCAAAGATGGAGTAGGACTTTTTCAAGAAATACAAGGTCTAGTAAAAACATTCTTCTTTCCTATTTTATTTGTAACACTATTTGAAATTCGAGAAGATATTCGAATTAGTAAGTTAACTTTCTTTACCACATTATTCTTATACTTATTTGGAATCTTTACTCCAACAATACTAGGAGTAGGATTTAAAACATATGAAATAACGAAAGCAGGTACGTTGGGATTTTTTAATTCGGCTAATGAAGTAGGAGGAATTATATCAATCTTAACTCCTATTATGATTTATATCATCACGACAACGAAAAAGATGATTCCAAAGATTGTTTTCATATTAATTTATTTAACGGTTATCTTAATGGTAGGAACAAAAACTCCATTACTTACTTTATCTTTAACAGTAGGATTATCTCTGGCTTATTACTGGTTTTATTCTTTTCAGAAAAAGAATTATAAGAGTATTTTGATTTCTTTAGGGATTGTTGTAGTAGGAGTTGCGGGAGTATTAATGATTCTTCCCAAAACAAACTTTTATAAGAATATTGAAACGCATTTAAATTATTTAAAATTAGATAGTGTATTTGATGTATTCCAAGATAAAGAATTAATAGATCATTTTATCTTTAGTCAGAGGTTAACATTCTTTGAAAAGAAAGCTTATCAGTATCAAAAAGCGAATTTTTATCAAAAATTATTTGGAATAGGATATTTGAAAAAAGGAAAAGTCACAAAAATGATTGAGATGGATTATTTTGATATCTATTATAATCATGGATTAATTGGGTTCTCAGTATTCTTCTTAGTCACATTACTTCCTTTATATGTCGTATTAGAAGAAAAACAAAAACTCACATTTGAACGTTATACAACCTGTATTTCTTTATGGTTTATTATCTTTTTATCTTTCTTTACAGGACATATTTTAACAGCTCCAGCAGTGAGTACAATTGTGGTATTAATCATTTTATCTCTTGCGAAAAGAGAGAAGAAGGATTTATTATTTGCGGCCAAAGACTTAGATTTAGGAGGAATTGAAAAAGCTCTATTGAATCTAGTAAATCGTATTGATTTAAAGAAATATCATGTAACGATTGTATTAGAAGAGAAGAAAGGAATCTTTCTTGATCAATTAAAAGAAGACATCCTTCTAAAAGAATGTAAAGTAAGTGAATATCCTGTAGTAGTTCTAAGAAAAAGTATTAATGTTCTTCGTAAGATGTTCTTTAAAATTTTAAATTATCAGAATTATGATTTTAGTTGTTGTTATACTACGTATAGTTATAGCTGCTCTAAACTAGCTTTGATGTCATCAAAAAATACAGCATTTTATGTTCATAATGATTATCGAACAGTTTATCCAGAAGATAAAGATTTCTATTATTTCTTCCGTAGTAGAGAAATTGAGAAGTATCAACATATTATCTTTGTATCCAATGAGAATAAAAATGGATTTGTGAAGAAGTATCCTGAATTAAAAGAAAAATGCATGGTATTTAATAATTTTATTGATACAGAAGAAATACTCAAACAAAGTAGAGAAGAAATCAAAGAGAAAAAGAATAAGAATCAAACATTATTGGTATTTGTTGGAAGATTAGATGATGATGCAAAAAAAATATCTCGTCAAATCCATTTAGTCAAAGAAATCAAAGAACTTGATTTATGGATTGTGGGAGATGGACCAGATCGTAAGATGTATGAAAAAGAAGTAAGGGAGAATAACTTAGAAGATCGTATTGCCTTCTTAGGAAAGAAAGCGAATCCATTTCCTTATATGAAGAGAGCAGACTATGTTATTTTAACTTCTGATTATGAAGGCTTCCCAGTAACTTATTTAGAAGCGATTACTTTGGAAAAAGAAATTATCACAACGTTCCCAACAAGTGATGATAGTATTGATATTCATGAATATGGTCATATTATTAGTAAAGATCCAAAGAAGATGGTTGAAGAAGTAAAGAAGATTTTAAAGAAACAAAAGAAAGCAGATAAAATCAATCTAGAAGAAGTTCAAAAGAGTAGAATGGAGAGATTAGAAATAGTATTTGATGGGGAGAGTTCCTATGCCAAAGTTTAGTATTGTAGTTCCAGTCTATGGAGTAGAAAAATATATTAAGAATTGTTTAGATAGTATCATGAATCAAACCTATAAAGATTTTGAAGTAATTGTAGTAGATGATGGTACAAAAGATAAGAGTATGGAGATTGTGAAAGATTATCCTGTAAAAGTAATTCATCAAGAAAATCAAGGACTAAGTGCGGCAAGAAATACTGGAGTGAAAAAAGCAACAGGGGAATACTTATTATTTGTTGATAGTGATGATACGATTGAAAAAGACTTATTACGAGAATTAACCAAGTCTTTAAGAAATAATCCAGACTTAGTACGTTTTCAAATTAAAGAAGTCTATGAAGGAAAAAAGGATGTAAAAAATTATCCGGAGAAACCTTTTCATAATCTTACAGGAGTTGCGGCCTTTGAAAGAATTACACATTATCATTTTGTAGAAAATGCTTGGGCATATCTATATAAAACATCTTTCTTTAAAGAAAATAAATTTGAATTTAAGAAAGGAACCCTTCATGAAGATTTTGGATTAATTCCTTTAGTCATTATGAAAGCAAATACTGTGAATTCTATCGATTATATTGGTTATAATTATCTTCAAAGAGAAGGTAGTATCATGAGTGCGAAAGACTATGAGAAAACAAAAAAGAAAGTTCAAGACTTTTATAATCATTATCATTTCTTAATAGAGGAGATAGATAAAACAAATTTAAATTCAAAAGTAATGAAGAGTTTTATTGCGAATAGTTTAATCTTAAAGATTTGTGAATTAAAGGGAAAAGATTATAAAGAATATAAAAAGAAATTAAAACAAGAAGGAGTTTATCAGCAGATATTAGATAATAGTATTCCTAGAAAGTTTAAAAAGATATTATTTCATATCAGTCCAAAATTCACAGCGAAAGTAAGAAAATAAGAGCCTTTTGAAAGACTCTTTTTTGTTTTATTGCGTGAATGGGAAGTTTCGATTATAATAAAATTAGTAGAGAGGTTCGATTATGAAGAAGAAAGAGAAAATATCCACGATTATTCCCTGTTTGAATGAAGAAGAGTCTATTTCTCTTCTTTATCAAGAATTAAAAAAAGTTTCAAAGAAACTTAGTGAAGTAGACTTTGAATTTATTTTTGTGAATGATGGTTCTACGGATCAAACAGAAAAGAAAATAAAAGAGTTAGAAAAGAAAGATCAACGTGTGAAAAGAATCTCTTTCTCTAGAAATTTTGGGAAAGAAGCAGCAATGTATGCTGGTCTTCAAAAGTCAGTGGGAGATTATGTTGCGATATTAGATGCGGATAGGCAAGATCCTCCAGAATTATTAGTAGAGATGTATCAAACAATTCAAAAAGAAAAAGCAGACTGTGTGGCATTATATACTAAGTCACATGAAGGCTATTCTTTCTTGAGAAAAATATTTACTTCTCTTTGGTATAAAATGGTATCAAAATTATCTTCCTCAAACCAAAAACCAGGTGCTAGAGACTTTCGTTTAATGACGAGAGAAATGGTCGATGCCATTCTAGAGATGAAAGAATATAATCGATATTTAAAAGGAATCTATGGATATGTAGGATTTGATACTAAATGGATTTCTTATGATGCTCCAAAAAGAATTGCTGGAAAAAGTAAATTTAATCTATGGAAGTTAATGAAATATGGAGTAGAGGGAATTGTTGCATTCTCTACCAAACCACTTTTATTCGCAGCTTATGTTGGATTAATCTTTTGTATCGTATCCTTTCTAGCCATTCTTTTTATCATTATTAAAACATTAATCTGGGGAGATCCTGTCAGTGGATGGCCATCTCTTGCTTGTATTATCGTTTTTATTGGGGGAGTTCAATTATTCTTTTTAGGAGTATTAGGAGTTTATATTTCTAAACTTTATTTAGAAGTAAAGAATAGACCAATCTATATTGAAAAAGGAGAGAAAAAACATGAAAAACAAACCAAAAATTAGTATTATAGTACCAATTTATAATGCTGAAAAGACTATTCAAAGATGTGTAAATTCTCTTATTAATCAAACAGAAAAAGAAATTGAAATCATTCTTGTCAATGATGGCTCAACCGATTCTACTGAGAGTATCATCAAAGAGTATAAAGATTCTAGAATTCATTATTTTAAAAATAAAAATCAAGGAATTGGTAAAACAAGAAACTTTGGAATTCAAAAAGCAACAGGAGATTATTTCCTTTTCATTGATAGTGATGATTTTATCGAAAAGTCTACTTGTGAAGAATTATTAAGTAAAGCAAATCAAGAAGATAGTGATTTAGTCATTTGTGATTTTTATAAACTTTATGAAAATAGTTCATTAGAAGAGATTCATCTAGTAGATTTTGAACCTACGACTCTTCAAGAAACTCCAAGTCTATTACATCAAATCAATCTTTCTCCTTGGAATAAACTATATCGTAGAGATTTAATCATGGATAATTCTATTACTTTTGTGGAAAACTTAAAGTATGAAGATGCTCCTTTTGTTGCGCAAGCAATGAATCAAGCCAAGAGAATTACGAAAGTAAATCAATGTTTGAATTATTATTTTATTCGAGGAAATAGTGAAACAACCGTAAGAGATCGAAGATGTTTTGATTTATTAAAAATTGTAGATATGATTCGTAAAGAGTTTCAAGAGAGAGACGAAATGAAGGATGCTTTAAATCAAGTAACCGTTCGAATGATAACAAATTATACGATTCAACAAAGAGTTCAAAAGAATATTCAAGATGGAATGGATTTTATCGAAGAAGCTTTTGCTTATTTAGAAAAGGAAGTTCCAGATTATCGAAATAGAAAATATTATCAAGAAAGAGGATTTTTAAGGGGCAGTATAGAAAGAAGTAAACTTTTATCAAAATGGTATTGTCGTATCTACCATAGACTACATCATTAAGGAGGAACTATGAAAAAAGAACCTATCTTATATATTGTGATTCCTTGTTATAACGAAGAAGAAGTATTGACAGAAACCACGAAACAATTAAAAGTAAAAATTGCGAGATTGATTCAAAAGAAAATGATTTCCAAAAAGAGTAAAGTCATGTATGTAAATGATGGATCCAAAGATAAAACTTGGAAAATGATTCAAGAAATTCATAAGAAAGAGTCTCATTTTACGGGTATCAGTCTTTCTAGAAATAGAGGTCATCAGAATGCTTTAATGGCTGGGCTAATGACTGCTAAAAAAACTGCAGATATCGTCATATCAATGGATGCTGATCTTCAAGATGATGTAAATACAATAGATACGATGATTGAAAAGTATCAAAAAGGCTATGAAGTAGTTTATGGAGTTAGAAAAGAGAGAAAAAATGATACCTTTTTCAAAAGAACTACAGCCCAAACTTTTTATAAGTTTATGAAATTCTTAGGAGTAGATTGTATTTATAATCATGCAGATTATCGTCTCGCAACAAAGAAAGTATTAGAAGAATTAGAAAATTTTCAAGAAGTGAATTTATTCTTACGAGGAATGTTTCCCTTAATTGGTTTTTCATCTACTATTGTTTATTATGAAAGAAAAGAAAGAGTAGCTGGAAAATCCAAATATCCATTAAAGAAAATGATTAATTTTGCTTGGGATGGAATTACTTCTTTTAGTATAAAACCTCTTCAAATGATTTGTAATTTAGGTTTTATCATACTATTTATTAGTATTGGGATAATGATTTATTCTCTCGTTCGAAAAATGACTGGGAATACTGTCAGTGGATGGACTTTTTTATCGATATCCATTTGGTTTATTGGTGGTCTTCAACTAACCAGTATTGGTATTATTGGGGAATACATTGGAAGAGTCTATGGTGAGACAAAAAGAAGACCAAGATATATTATTGAAACAAATTTAGAGGAAAGAAAAAAATGAAAAAAGAATATAGAAAAGGTTTTATGATTGGTTATGGAATACTCCTAGGACTCATTCTACTTTTAGAATTATTTCAAATTCATACATTTACGTTTAGTCTATTAAGCCTATTAATCAATATAGGCTTAATTCATGGTGTATTGGAAATCATCAAAGTATGTAAAATTTCATTTTCTAAAAAAGAATGGATGATTATCGGAAGTACGATTCTTTTAATCTATTTATTTTATGGTTTAAATTTATTGGAGAGACAGTTTGTTTATTATTGGGATTATTCTAGTTATTATAATATGCAAATGGAAAGTATCTCTCGTTTTTTAGAAGGACCCTCTTCTGGAATTCGTTTCTTCTTGGATTCTACTTGGTCTGGAGAATATGGAAATTTCTTATCATTTATTCCACAGTTTTTCTTTGCATTAACCAATCAAACAATTTCTAGTTATATTTCTAGTTATATATTGATATTTACTCCTTACTTAATGATTTCATTTGGAATCTTATTAAAAGTGATGAGTAAGAAATGGAAAAAGATTGAAGAAGAGAAAGTATTCGTCGTATTATTCTTAACGATTCTATTCAATCCTATTTTTCATGGGACAGCGATTCTTGGTCAACCGGATTTCTTTGGATTATTCTTCATCTTTTGTATTTTATCGTTAACGATTTCCTATTCTTTTGAAACAAAAGATATTAAAAGATGGTTTTTAATCTTTTGTTGTACTCTGTTTTTATTAATTTCTAGAAGATGGTATCTTTATTGGATTGTGACTTATTATGCAATTTATGGAATCAGTGTATTATTATCAACTAAGAAAAAAAAGAGAAAAATGGTTTATCAGAATTTATTCTTATTTGCGGGAGTCAGTGGAATTCTTTTGATTGTGTTATTGTTTCCATTGATTAAAAATATTGTCATTGCAAATTTCCAATCGAGTTATTCCTTCTATAAAGAAGGAGGTTTCTTCCAAGAATGGATATATCAAAAGAATCATGTAGGATTATTATCATTAGCGATAATTCTTTTAGGAATCTATTATGGATTAAAAGACAAAGAAACAAGAAAAGAAACAATTTTGATGATGATTCAATATACAGGAATTCTTCTATTATTTACGAAAATTCAAAATATGGGAATTCATCATTCTTTATTATTACTACCTTGTACATTATTCTTTTTCTATTGCTTTGTGAAGAATAGTAAAAAAGAAATCATCTTTTTCCTTTATACGAGTATTTTAGTAATCAACTTTGTAGGACCAATGATGAAAACATCTCCTCTATGGAGTGATATTTCTTTGAAAGTTCCTTATCAAGAAGATTATCAAGAACTAGGAAAAGTTGTGGATTATGTAGAATCTTTAGAAGGAAAACTATATATGATTCCTCATAATTCAAAATATAATCCGGATCGACTTCGAAATTATAAAGCACCCGATCAAACAATCAAAGAGAAATTGCCTTATGGATCGGCTATTCTTGGAACCCAACCTTTCCCAATAGAATTATTAGAAGCAGACTATGTGATTACAACTAATCCATTTGATTCTATTTCTCTAGAAGAAAAGTATGAGTTTGTTTTTGAACAATTATGTCAACAAGGAGTTTATCTCCTAGAAAAAGATTTTGATATGAAAAATGGTTATCAATTGATAATCTATAAAAGAGTAGTAGAATTATCAGAAGAAGAAATAGATTTATACTTAGAAGCTATTAAAGAAGAGACAAAAGAATACCCCTCTTTATATGAAGAAATACTCATTCAATACAAAAACAAAAATTTTACAGAAAAAAAAGAAAAAAGAGATTCCTCTTTCTAAAAAAATTAGGTATAATGAAAGATGAGGAGATTACCATGGTATACATTGATATTAAAAATACAAAAGATAAAATGAATATTAATGAATTACTTCGTGATATGAATCTTGAATGGGAAGAAATAAAATCCAAAGAGCATATCGGAAGAAATCAATTAATTATTACTGATAATAACTTAGATCGAATTAAAGAGTACCGTAAGATCAGTAAAAATATTATAGTTTATAATAAATCAAAAGAATTCTTAACGGATGAAGTTTACTATGAAAGAGGAGTTTATACCTATAGTATTCTACAAGAATTGGAAATTATCTTAAAGATTATTCAAGAGAACCGTAGAAAGCAAAAGATTATGATGCAGGGACTTGGAGTATTCTTACTTGTACTTCTTGGTACTTTTAGTATTACTTCAACATTCCGTACTTTAAAGAATAATTATTCGAAGAAAGAGGAACCAGTTGTAGTAAAAGAACAAGATGATATTAAGAAAGAAAACATTGTATTCTTTGGAGATTCTATTACGGCAATGTATGAATTAGAGAATTACTATGATGATCGTATTCCTGTTGTAAATAGTGGAATCACTGGAAATACTACGGAGGATTTATTAAAAGATATAGAAGAAAGAGTTTATGTTTATAATCCGACAAAAGTCTTTATCTTAATTGGTACGAATGATATTTCCGCAACCGATTTATCGAATAAAGAAATTGTAGAGAATATCAAAACGATTATTGAAAAGATTCATAAAAATCGTAAGAAAGCGAAAATCTATATTGAATCTATCTTACCAATTCGTAATACAGAGAATACCCCAACAGATCTTCGTCATACGAGAGAGAATAGTAGAATACGTGCGATTAATGACTTAATCCAAGAAATGTGTAAGGAAGAAGATGCAGCAGAATACATAGACTTATTTAATACACTAGTAGATACGGATGGAGAACTTAATATGAAATACTCAATTGAGGGAGTTCATATGAACAACGAAGGATATAAAGTCATTACAAATCAATTAAAAAAATATATCGACTGAAATATATAGAAAGCCTATATATTTCTTTTATTTTACCGTGCATAAGGTAGACTTTTCTTTTTTGATTTGATACAATAATATCAAATGGTTAGAACAAAAAAGGAGAATCAAAATGATAATCAAAAACATCTATTTAAATTTTAAAAGATATTGGTTTTTAATGACTCAGTTAATCTCTAGAGATTTTAAAGTAAAGTACAAAAGAAGTGTTTTAGGAGTTGTTTGGAGCCTACTATATCCCATTTTAATGATGGCAGTTATGGCAGTAGTTTTCTCTCAAATGTTTAAATTTAAAGTAGAGGGAATCAATTACTTAGTTTACTTAATGACAGGTATTATTATGTTTAACTACTTTAGTGAAGCTTCTCATTCGGCAATGACTTCGGTAGTAGAAAACTTTTTATTAATTAATAAGGTATATATTCCAAAATATATTTTCCCAATTGCGAAATGTATGTTTGTAGGAATTAACTTCGTTTTAACATTAATTCCTTGGTTAGGAGTAATTGCCTTATCTTATGTCGGTTTAGGAGAGTATGTATGTCACTTTAATGTTTATTACTTGCTGCTTCCTTACATATTCGTCTGTTTCTTTTTCTTTACGGTAGGAGTAGGTTTATTCTTATCTTGTGTATCCGTATTCTTACGAGATGTATTCTACATCTACGGTATTATTATAACGATGTGGAATTACTTAACCCCAGTATTCTATAGTATTCAAATTTTACCAGAAAAACTACAATTTTATATGCAGTTTAATCCATTATTTCAATTTTTAAATTCTACTCGTGAAATTGTAGTATATGGAAGAGCACCATCTCTATTAACTTTAGGAATTCTTGGAGGTATTGGAATTGTTACTCTAATATTTGGAGCATATGTTTTCAAAAAGAACCAAGATAAATTCATATATTATGTATAGGAGGACTTTATGATAGATATAGAACACGTTTCGATGAAATTCAATTTAGGAATTGAAAAAGAGTTTTCTATTAAACAAGCTTTTGTAAACTTCCTAAGTCCGAAAGAAAGAAAAAAGAGAAAAAAGAAAGAAGAATTCTGGGCATTAAAAGATGTTAGTTTTCATGTAGAAAAAGGAGAAGTTGTTGGTTTAATTGGAAGTAATGGTGCTGGAAAATCAACGTTATTAAAAGTAGTGAGTGGTGTAATGAAACCAACCAAAGGAAAAGTAAAGGTAAGAGGAGTGATTTCTCCTATGATTGAGTTAGGTGCTGGTTTCGATGGAAACTTAACAGCTCGTGAAAATATCTTTTTAAATGGAGCTATCTTAGGATATTCTAAAAAATTCTTAACAGATAAATTTGAAGATATCGTAGAATTCTCAGAATTAAGAGATTTTTTGGATGTTCCAGTGAAGAACTTTTCTTCTGGAATGGTTGCGAAATTAGCATTCTCCATCGCAACCATCGTGAATCCAGAAATATTAATTGTGGATGAAATATTGTCAGTTGGAGACATTAAATTCCAAGAAAAGAGTAAAAAGAAAATGATGGAATTAATTAAAGGAGGAACCACTGTATTATATGTATCTCACTCCTTAGATTCTATCCGTGATTTATGCACGAAGGTTGTTTGGCTAGATCATGGGGAAAT
>JAEEGL013606401.1_pt1 | contig 14625 bp, 15 predicted proteins | sample 9134231 | NCBI WGS metagenome assembly JAEEGL01 (sample SAMN16246548, study PRJNA631951) | gut metagenome | biome: gut microbiome; feature: rumen; material: fiber-attached | host: Bos | place: Iran: Karaj | collected 2018-10 | reverse complement strand
ATATTATCACATTAGTAATCCAATGTCATCAGTGTGCAACCCCAGCTTCCACCTCCCTCCACTCCTGTTTCTTAATACATACGCTAATATTCTACACTAAGACAGCCTTCATGTCTGTAACAGGAGAGATCACAAAATCATATTTTTAGCAACCCGAGATATCCCAGGATGCCCATGCACGCAGGTCTGACTCCCTCCGGTCATAACTTCGCAAGCAATGTCCCGGTACTGCCAGGACGCTTGTTGGTGAAATCCCCAATCCCCTTACACACATATTTTCAATATGGCTACGCTCCCTGGGGGAGCTAAATGAAATATCCGCCAAGATGATGGCGATGAAAATAAAAAAAGATGGGCACCACCTTCTATAAAAAAGATAGTACCCTAGAGGCTTCAGCGAGAAGATTCCTGCTGTTTTGATTTATTCTGTTCTGGTGATTCTGTAATACCAAGAATCCTGTCGATGTCATATTTTGCAATCTGGTATTTTGTCATGTTGTCTTTTGCATCGCGATACTCGGAGTAAGCTGACCGTTTCTTGGCTAGTACCTCCTGAAACTCTGCATCAAGTTCCTTTATTGTGGGAAGCTTCTTTGTCCCCAGATTATCGAATGCATCTTTGGCTGCTTTGTGCTTTAAGATGTCATCCTTATGCTCTGCAAAAAACTTTTTGCTGTAGCCGCTCTTGCGATACTCGGTGTAGATGTCCCTGGTTTTGTAGTAATTGATGATATGATTCCGAAGCTTTGAGATTTCATCAAGTCTCTTCTCCGATGCTTTTATGGTTTTATCAAGTTCATTGAATCTTTTAGCCGAGCCTTCTGCTCTCTCTGATAGTTCCGCATATGACCGAAGGCCCTGCTCCTGAAAAAAGAGAATTGCTTTCATGACATTTTTCACATTGTACTTTTTTGCCCACAGTTCATATCCTGGACCTTTGCCTTTTGCAATAACGTCCTGAAGATTTATCAAAAGATCGAAGTCCCGGTCCATGTAAGATGGCTGCTTATGTTTCTCTGCAGTTTCGTGACTAACACCTTCCAACTTACTTCTGAGGTCAGCCTCTGTAAAACCATCTCCCAGAGATCTGAACCTGATGAACCGCTTCTGTCCCTTTCCCCTGACAGCAACGTGCTTTCCACGTTTTACCTCATAGCCCTGTCGCTGTAGTTCCAATAACAGCGCATTGAAGTCTTCAGGTCTTTTGCCAAGAACGATGCCAATAGCTTCGCGAATCTCATCACGAAAGCCATTGTACTTTGGATAAGTAGTCCGCTTTTCTCTTTCGCTGTACGGTCTTGGCCTGATTACAGAAAGACCATTCTCCAGGCAGAGCAGGTCACTGATCTTCTGAAGAACAAACGCCGACATGTAGAAGTTTTTGAACTTTCTCTTACAGTTAATGCTGGTGGAGTTAAACACAATGTGATTGTGAATGTGCGCCCTGTCGGTGTGGGTGGCGACAATAAATGCATGATTACCATGGGTGAACCTCATGGCAGTCTCGTACCCGATGCGGTTGGCATCCTCCGGTGTGATCTCCCCAGGCTTAAATGACTGCCTGATCTGATAAGCAATGATATCGCCATCGATTTCCTTTCCGGTCTTCTGTTCATATCTGCTCTTGGCAAAAACGAATTCTTCAGAGGCAGTTTCACGCTGGCATCCATATGATGACACCAGCGTTCCACCATGTGTCTTATCGGGATTCATCGCATATTCAATTTTTGCCTTAAGACTCTTCTCAAGGCTTCTGCCTTTTCCCACATGCATGGGTATAAGTCTTGTCGCTGCCATGCTTCCTCCAAAATTCCATTACGAGATATTTGATAGCCTTAGGAGCATCTGCTGCATTGCTTTCCAGATATCTTCCTGCTGCTCTTCTAAAAGAACTATGTCATCATGTGGAATAGCTTCAGAACTCTCTGCCTTATCAAGCAGTTCTTCAAGTACCAGGCTATATACATGAAGCATCTCCAAAATCTCTTTCACATCAGACATATCCAGCAAAATGATATAACCATCAATCGCCATCTTCTTCATGTAAGCAGTGAGGTTAGTTATCCCAGCTTTATTCATACGATCCAGAATCTTTTCTTTATCTGCAGATGAAACTCTGACCTGTATCTGTGTATCCGTCCGTCTCATGTCATAACCCCAGTGCTGGCACAAGAGGCTTGACCTCATGTTCCGGATCAGCGCCATGCTTTGCTTCATGCAGCTGCTTCAGGATCGAAATCTTTTCTTCTTTCCTGCCTGCAGACTCATGAGCTTTCCTGGCTTCGTCCTTTATTTCATCTTCATCCGGAATGCCATTGCTGTTATCGTCTTTGATCTTAGACACAGGCTCCTCTGGCATGACGTTATTAATGCAGCCGTCAAGGTTATTGTCGTTCTGTTCGATCTGGTCTTCCAGGCCGCGTCTCACATTTCCCAGAGCATTGGGATCAAACTCCTGCGGAAGCTTCATGCCAAACTCAGCCCGCACCCTATAATCTATAAGTGCCATGACATAGCTTGGCATTGTCCTTAGATTGTTTTCCCAGTCGCTCATGGTTCTGTAAGGAATACCCAGATATTCCGCAAAGTCTTTTCTGTTCATCCCGGTGATCTCACGTATCTGTTTGAACCTCTCCCCCTGGGACAGGTCACTTGCTGTCACAATGTTTTCATCTGCAGCGTGGACTGTCCCAGCTCCAACATCACTCCATTTTTCTATAGGTTTGCCTGTCATAATTTCCATAACGTTATCACTGCCTCCTGTATTTCTTTTTGGGAAATCGGATAGCGAACTGTGCCCTACCTTCCTCGTCAACAGAAAGGTCAACATAGCAGTTAAAAGAGTTGCCGGTCCTTACGGACTTGCAGCCGTCAAGCCTCACTGTTCCGCAGTTTAAAAGTTCCTCTGCAACTTCCCTGGTCATCTCCTTGCTAATTGCCTGGAAGAATCTGTTGTTCTTCCAAAGAGCAAAGCTGCAATCATAGTTATTACAAAAGAAAGCCCTCTCACGATCCACTATCTGTGATCCGCAGCAAGGACACTCTCCTATCACACTATTAATCTCCGGAACTTCAACCTTCTCATTGTCATCAAAACTACCGAAGGGAAGTTCATCATCAGAAGATGCATCAGCTTTTGCCTGACTTGCCAGAGCTCTCATCCTGTTCTCTTCGTCGCTGAGGAAAGGAATGTCGCCATCATATTCATCTGCACTGATCCATCCGTCATCTGTCATGGCTTAGTCCTCCTCCGCTTCATATTCGCCGGCCTGAATCGCCAGCCACTCAAAGAGTTTTCCCGCATCAAAGTAGAAATCTTCTTTGCTCTCAAGTTTCTTCACCTGTCTTCTGTATATGAACTTTGTCTTTCCGGATTCAACATCCAAACGGTCCACAAGAATGATCACTCCGTTAGAAAGCAGATATACTTCATCACCGCCAAAGATTTCTGTGGCATGATCGCTATAATACTCATTGAAAGCAGAGTATATCTGTACAGCAGGTTCAAAGAAAAGCTCATCACCCATAAGCCTGCCTGTAGCATCCCTGCCATCAACATCATCTATATACTCTCTGAAGCCAAGCAGGATACTCGGATAAAGCTTATCGGCAAAGTTTTCCGCCATATCCTCAACGATATCCGCATCGTCCATTTCAATGTATCTGTCCTCATCCTCTTCGGACACCCCACACATAAGCTGGTCATACTCCAGCAGTCCAAATAGCTTTATGAGCGCCTTACGAAGCTTAACCTTTGAAAACTCTTTACTTGTAATCATTCATCCCCCTCTTCCGAATCATCAATATATGATTCCTCTTCGTCGTCAGCAAAGCTCTGCTGATACTCGTCATCAAAATAATCAGCATCAGGATCCACAGTGTTTTTCTTTTTCTTGGAATTCTTAGTTGATGTGTAGTACATATAGCCACCGGCACCACCAAGAGCAATCACAAGAATTACTGCCATGATCCCATTAACATTTTTCTTTTCCTTAACAGGTTCCGGTTCCGGCTCAGGTTCTTTTACCGGCTCAGGCTCTGGTGTTGGAACATGCTTCTCTTCAACCTTTTCCTCTTTAACCTGTCCTTTACCTGTAACGGCTATATACTCAGCCACCTGGTCTTCATCCATCAGGGATAAAAGATCCGACTCATCAACCATATTCAGGAAGTGAACACTCTCTTTTCCATCATCATCACGGTCAATAATGATATAGAAATAGTTGCCATTCTTAGTCATGACTGTTATGAACTGTTTCCCACCAGCCTCTATGCTGCCGTAGTCATCCACGAGTTCCATGTTCCCATCCGGAGTAAGAGGCCCCCACTTCTCTTCTATCTCAGGATCCTTACCCTCACAGCTTCTGTAATCCTCTCTGCAAATAGGACATGTATCATCCACGTGATCCTCAGTGCACTTTGTCTCGCAGATGCAGTCAGCACCTCCAGCAAAAGCTGTAACTGGATTCAAATAAAAAAGTGACCCACATAGAGCCACCGAGCAGCCAAGGACTTTTGCCTTAGCAGTTAACATATTAAAAATCTTCATCTAAGATATCCTCCTCATCTTCATGATCTGTTTCTTTTTCTGCTTCAGCAAAAGAGATATCCTCATCTGCTTTTGTAATCTCTGACTCATCTATTTTGGTATTACCAAAATCAACATCTACTACAGGCGCTTCATTCAGCGAAGTTGCCTCTGTAGGAATTGGCGTCTCACCTTCACCAACTATTTCCGCGAGCTGTTCAGGTGTTAAGCTTCTCGTCTTAACTAGGTCCAGAATTGCCGCAGTCTCAATCTTCTTTAGCCTCGCAGCGCTTTCATCAAACTTCTTCTGCGCTTCAGCAAGCTTTTTTGCATTGCGCTCGTAGTCAGCCCTTGCTCTGTTTAGTTTTTCAAACATGTAAACCTCCAACGTAAAAGAGCTGCCCAGCGAGCAGCTCTATGAAATAATATTATGTAATACTCAGTTTATCCGTCCAAATGAATGGAAATGATTCTGCCAGTACGACGTTTCTATAGAAGAATAATGGATTGGATTTCCTGCATGGATCATCATTCCATTTCCAACATAGATTCCCACATGGCTGCAGCCAGCGGTATCATATGTCCCCTGGAAAAACACAAGATCCCCGGGCTTGGCTTCCGATGCCGGAACATATCCTGTAAGACCTCTCAGCCCGTTGGCAGTCTGCCTTCCGACATTCCATCCATTTTCACAGTGATTGATGACATAACTCACAAATCCTGAACAGTCAAAACCCGATGGATCATATCCTCCCCAGACATAATCAACTCCGAGATACTTTTCTGCTTCCTGAAGCATTCGCGCAAACTCTTCATCTGAAAGATACTCTCCCGGCACTCTGTATTCATCAAGATCTCCTTCTCCAATGCCCGGAATGTTATAGATATCATCTTCACCAAAGAGATATTTCTTATTTCCAAAGGTCTCAAGAAGTACCTCGTAACGTGCAAGTTCGTCTTCTGTAAATCCCAGCTCATCCACTACTTCATTCAGTGTGTGATTAACAAGGTAGACATTCAGGATGTAGTAATCATACGGCTCAGATTCTTCATCCTCACTTTCAGGATCAGTGTATCTTGTCTCTACTTCTTCCTCTGTCGTTATCTCATACTGAAAATCAAAAATTTCCTTCAGTTTTTCCTGTACCTCACTACGCCTGTAGTCTTCATAAATCACAGTAAGAATCGCAGCCAGCTGATATGGATTATGTCCCACCTCATCAAGATAGTAATTATATTCATCATAATCAGGATAGTCAGACTCTATATCATCCATTTTGTCCTTCAGATCATTTTCCAATTCCTTATAATCTTCTTCTACCTGAATAACATCCGCATCCTTTGCGGTATACGTTGTTATAACAGAGATACACTGGCCACTTGCACCCATAGCTGCACAGGAATTAAACATCCCCATGATCACAAGAACCAGTAATAAAACGACAACGATGATTGCTGATATTACCGGGTTGTCTTTCACAAATTCTGCTATAGTCTCTGCAAGAATGGATATGAGTTCTTCTGCTTTGTCAGTGATCTTTCTGCCTATCTTCCCCCCATTCTCAGCAGCTTTTGCCTGAGCTCTGGAAGCTTTTTTCTGCATCTCTTTGCGCGCCCGTAATTTGGCAGCATCTTCTGATGTAGCAGAAATGCGCCTCTTTCCATGGACTTTGTTGCTGTACTTTTTATTCCGGACTTTTGCTGTGGCACTGCTGACAGCACCACTTGCAATATATCCACCGGTATCAAACACTTCCTCTGCAACAGCACTCTCTTCCTTTTCCTCAGAAGACGATCCATTAAGCTTACTTGCTGAGCCAACAACGGCTGCAGCATTAGCTACATGAGAAAAAATCTCCGAACTTTTACTCACAATTCGCTGAGCCTGTGCTTTTCTTCCCTTTTCAATCTCAGCAGCCTTTTTCTTTCCCTGCTTATGAAGCTTTTTACTCCTAGCAATTTCCTCAGGTGATGGATTGTTATTTGCTTTCCCCGTCCGCAGCTTCTCTCCATAATATCTGCTGGCAGTAGTCTTATTCTTAAGCTTCCTGCCATAAGTCTTTAACCTGTCATTTTGCACGCCTTCCGGGGTTGTCCCCGTATTCTTGGCAGGATCTCTTGTGTAAAATCCCTCATCCATTAAGCATCTCCTCTTTTCCGTGATATTCAGTTACTGTTCTTTTCACCTGCCGACTTATTCTGCTCGATGAACTTGGTATTTATAACTTCATAGAGCTTGGTATCCTTAGGGAATCTGTCAATAAACGGCAGAATAACGTTGCCATAAAAAATAAGCCCTTCACCTTCTCCCGAATGTGTTACATACGAAAGCTGATGCGGACTTATGTTGAGCTGTTTTGCCAGGATTGCCCTGTCGCCTATGGCCTGATTCAGCATAAGGATGAAATCAGAGTTTTCAAATATATTCTCCACTTCCCTTGATGCCAGCAGATCCTTTACGTTCTGAGTTATGCCAGTGGGCATACCACCCCACTTACGGAATCTCTTCCAGATCTCTACTGTGTAAGCTGCAGTCTGTTCCTCACGAAGTAGCAGGTGTAGCTCGTCCATGTAGTATCTTGTGGACTTTCCTGCCTCTCTGTTCTCCGAAACCCTGCACCAGACCTGATCCTCGATTATCAGCATGCCTATCTTTTTAAGCTGCTTTCCAAGATCCTTTATGTCAAAGCAGACAAGGCGGTTGCTGAGTTCCACGTTGGTCCTGTGATTAAAGACATTAAGGGAACCCGTAACATATATTTCAAGAGCTGTCGCTACATACTTAGCTTCAGGCTCTTCCTGCTGCAGGAGCAGATTGTAAAGATCTTCCAGGATCGGAATATTCTCCGGCCTTGGATCTTCCAGATACTTCCTATATACTAACCTTACGCATCTGTCGATGATTGTTTTTTCTGTAGGCTGCAGACCATCTTTTGTACCCATGATCAGCTCACACAGTGATAAGATAAAGTCAACTTTCAGCATTACAGGGTTATCATCTTCGGAATAATTCATCGTGATATCCATAGGATTCACGTACTGGTCCGATGTAGGACTTATCCTTACCACCTGACCGCCAAGGTACTCCACCATTGCGCGATATTCATTTTCCGGATCTGTGATGATGATATCATCATCAGTTACAAGAAATGCATTTGCAATCTCTCTCTTTGCAGCAAAAGACTTACCGGAACCCGGTGTGCCAAGAATCAGGCCGTTAGGATTCTTAAGCAGCTTTCTGTCAACCATGATGAGGTTGTTTGAAAGCGCATTCAGTCCATAATACAGAGCCCCCTTATGGTCCTGGAAAAGTTCCTGCGTTGTAAACGGTACAAAGATTGCTGTACTTGAAGTTGTCATGCCACGCTGGATATCAACTTCGTTATATGCAAGAGGCAGAGTACTTACAAGCCCCTGCTCCTGCTGGAAGTCGAGACGCACCAGGTTACAGGAATGCTTCTGTGCAATTGATGATGCCTGGAATACATTGTTTTCCAGTTCCTGCTTGGTTTTTCCGGTATTCATTATCATGAATGTCAGGAGGAACATTCGCTCGTTCTGTGACTGGAGCTCTTTTAACAGGTCTTTTGCATCTTTACCGTAAGTAGCAAGATCTGAAGGAATGATGTCGATATCATATCCTGCACGCACCGCCTTCTTCTGCTCCTCAATCTTGGAACGATCCAGCTCAGTAATGGTGTGCTTTACTGTCTTTATGGCCTCGTTCTGATCCACAGACTGAAGATGCATTGTCACAATCTGACTGGATTCCATGCCAAGGAAATCTGCAAGCATCCTGTCACTTATATCCGAAGCATCAATTGATAAGAAACTCATAGCGCACCAGGTATCGCCCATCTTAAAATATCTTCCTGTAGGGAATTCAAATGAGCTTGGCGCGATGAAATCTTTTACGGAAAGTCCTGACTGCACAAGATATTTCCAGTCGAAATGGAACTTTGAATTATCTCCCATGTGCAGCTGCCTGTGCATCAGCTCAAGCCTCTGCTCTCCATCAAGTGTCTCTGCCCTTACTCCAAGTCTTTTGAAGTTGTTAAGGATATCCATTTCGATATGGATCAGCCTTGGCTTTGCGGACTTCATGGAATCAGCATGGATTCCGAAACTGATATACTTTACTTTTGTAAGACCATTGTTTCCCGCCTGTATGTTCTTTAAAAGGACTCCGGAATACTCATCCCTTACTACATTAAAGCCGTCATTCTGATGATCTATGGCAATCTTTTTCTCAAAATCTGCAATTTCTGTTGCGAAGTTCATGAATGATAGCTGAAAATGCACCGAGCTGTCAAAGAAGTTAAGAAAGCTGCACCATTCCTCAAATATCTCTGTCTTATCTTCCTGCTGCGCAAGCTGATAATTGATATCCTGGAACTGAATAGTCTTGGTATAATAATCGTCCCCGACTCTGCAGATCCCGTCAGGAAACATCCTGTCAAAAGGAAGTGTCTGCTGTGCAGTCCTTGGTGTGCCATCATTCTTCTGGGCTTCCTTTATTATTCGCTTTACTTCCTTCTGCTGCTCTTTCGAGAGCCCTTCAGGCACAGCGAACTCTCTTGTTTCCTTATTCTTTTTCCCTGGAAGCACGAACAATTTCTTCCACCTCCTGTCCTGTTTTTGCAAGGCGCATCAGCGCTGCATAGTAGTTATCTGTTTTATATGGACGTTTCTTAGGCCTTATAAAAATAGCCTCAATGAAATGCCCCAGATATACTTCCAGAGGCCGTCCATTCTTTTCATACATGGCAAAGAAAAAAATCGGCATCATAATTACCATCATTCCCATAACTGCCACATTTACCTCAGCCACGCTCTTTATAAGAAAAAATGACGGAACTCCTATGAGTGCCGCCACCGAAAAGCATATGAGCTGCCTTTTTGTGAGGTTAAATAAAATCTTGCTTTTTACCTTTGTTAAGTCCCTGGGGACACTAATGTACGAAGTTGCCATACTACCTCCTTAATGACACTGCAGTATTGCCTTCGCCACTGTATTGGTCTTAAACAGTGAGAATGCCAACAGTATCGTATATCCCAAGACTCCCCATAAAGAGCCAACTATATCGCTTGAGAATGCAAGTGTCTGGATGAGCATCGCATATATGCCAACGCATATCATGATGAGAAATCCCTGGAAGCCAAGAGCAAAAAGACTCTTAACATAGTTTATACCCATCATGCTCTGCTCCTTGTTCCCAAATGTTGCAAACGGAATCGGAGCCATGGATACATACATGTAGATCTCGATCATTCTCACATATATGATCACAAAGATTAGCTTTGAAAGAAGCTGCGTTATTATCATGATTATCGACACCTGGAAATAAAGAGCTATAAGGCTCCAGATATCCATGGCTTCAAGCGTGCTCTCCATACCGGCAAGTGCTGATGCATCAACCGCAGTCGAAGCTCCGATCAGCCCTCCGGCACTAAGTACCACCTGCTGGGCAACATCAAACACGGCCATTGTGAAATCAAATGTGTGAGTGATCAGTTCTACAGCTATGGCCGTCTTGAATACCCACTTAAAAATGAACCAGGTCTCAAAATTCGCCAGGTTGTTATAACTAATGATCAGCTGTATCAGTTCATAACATGCAACAAACGTCAGTATTATGCCTGCGATAGGCAAGATCACAGTTTCCGAGATATTGCGTATCATTCCAAACACAGATGGCGAAAACGCTGATGGCGTCCTGCCAACTTCGGATGCAATGCTTCCGACTTCTGAATTAACAGAGTCAAACATGCTGCTCAAGTGACCCATAAGGTAAGGGATTATCAGGTTTTTCAGGTATTCTTCTATTTCCAGTAATACTCTATCCAAAACACCCCTCCTCTAATTTTCATTATTAGTTTCAAAAAAACAGGACTGACCACCGGTAATGATGATCAGTCCCTAATGGTTACAATATTCAGTTTTCATTATTTCTCCCGGATGAATCACAATGTCCACGGAGCATGACACTTCACTTGCCAGCTTTCTTTCCACCTTTTGCGAGTTTTTTCATTATGGCTTCTAAAGCCTTCTCGTCTACATTTGCAAGGTCAAGAATCATGTACTTTGGTTCATTGCTCTTAAGAATAAGAGCTGATCCATACTTATCAACAACCTTAGTTACCTTGGAAAAATTGTGATTTGCATCAGTGATTGATAGCATAGTATTCGTGTCTATATTCATGATGGCACCTGCCTTTCAAGAATATAGTAGCACGAATATTAGCTATAATCAATCAAAGCAATCCGGCAAGAAGTGGAACGAGAGTAGTGCCGATAAGAGCGACACCACCACCAGCCATCAGCTGTTTCATTCCCTGTGATTTGGCACCGGGATTGTCGTTTCCATACCCCTCAAGAAGGTTGATAACTCCCCAAATACCGAGTCCTGCGCCTAATGCGATTACGATGGTCTGCAAACTGCCGACCGCTGAAGCAAAGAATGCCATAGTAGCTATTATAGGTGCTACTTTATTAGCTACAATATGTATGCAACTAATATAGTAGCAGCCTCTCCTTTCTGCAAATAGTTTTTGTTTGTCAGCGACACTCCGCGTGTTTACTGGAATGCCGGTTAGTAGTTACTGCCAGGATCCGTCGACTGATCACTGGCGTATGGCCATACATATAAGATAAAGCTTTTAGAGCCATGCCCTTTATCGACACAGCAATAAGCTCTAGTCTTCCTCTGTTACATTGACTACTTCATATTCATCGTCAGGTTTCAGAACCAGCTTGTGGCTTAAGAATTTCTCTACATCAAACCAGTTCTTTTTATCTGCATCCGCTGTATATTTGTAATTGGGATGCTGCGTAAGATCATATTTATCAGACAGGAAAGGTCTTACGCCCCTCACCTGTACAATACATTTGCTGCCATCCATGACAGCAAGCTCATCCACGCTCATAAGATCATGTCCTAGCTTCTGATAATTCATGTTGTAGCTCTGGGATGTACCTCTGGATTCTCCGGTGTTGTACATGTCAATGGTCTCCTTGCCGAGCATGGTGTTAAGGTCTTTAAGAGTTGTCTGCTCTGAACCGCCAAGGAATATCTGACTGTCACAGTTACCTATGATGGTTTCACAGTTATCTTTGTAGATAGCCTTTAGCTGTGACTTTGCCTGCAGCACCAATGCTGCGGAAATCTCACGGCTTCTGATGGTTGCCATAAGCTTTTCCAGATTTGGTATTTGTCCTAATAGCGATAGGTAAACCTCTGGTGTTGCCACCTCGGGTTTTTCCCCCGCTCCACACCGTGCGTGATAGTTTCCCATCACACGGCGTTCCATCGTCAGTAATCAATTTGTAGCGCCTACGTAGTCTTCGAATTGTATGGGTTCGAGGTCTCTATGACCTCTAAGTTTGTTGATTTTCTCTTGCATTTCAGTAGTAAGCCTTTGTCCTCTAAGATATTTCTCAAGCGTAGCCTTATTAGTGGCTTTTATGACCTTAGCCATATCGCTTGATACTAGAATAAGATTCTTGTAGGTATCGTTTCGCTCACCCTTCGGGTGTTTGATGTGCAAGCACCTCATATCGCTGATAGTCAGTTCAGTGTGTAAAATAGCACATTTTCCTTTCTGCGCTATATAGCGTGAAAGAGCATTATCAGCCATTTCCAAGTTAGGAAAATATTCAGCATTCTCCATCATATATTTCATAACAGAGAAACTGATACAGTTCTGATTATCATCATACTTTGGTATATACTTGTTTACATCTCTTCGTTTGAATTTCGGGTACTTATGCTGTACATAGCTGATGGGGACAATGACACGTCCCTTTATCCATCTGCATCTTTTGGATTTGCCATATCTGTCCTTTATATACAGGCTCGTGAACTCTCCATGCTTTTCTAAAGGCAGAAATTTATTATTGTGATTCATACCATTGCTTTTGCCTGTGGCTCTGAACGCGATATCTGAAAAGTCCCCGCAAACATGTGTTGCCATTTGATAGTAGTTGTGCATGCCCATAACTATGGCATTAAACCTGTCAATATATTTATTGATATCATTTGCGTTGCATGGGTTCTTAATGTCACCCCATGCATCTTGGAGCTTTTGGGTGACCTTTTTAGCGCTTTTATCCGCTATGTGAGACCTAATTACCCATTTATCTCCCTTGGGAACTACCTTGAATTTAATTCCAAGGAATGTCGTTGAGTTTTTCCTCAGATTGGTAATTCCCGACTTCTCATCACTTGTTTGAAGGTGTAGGTCTTCGGCAAGCCATTTCTTTGTTGCCTCCATAGTACATTTGGCTGAGTGGTAGTTCCTACAGAAAATTTTGAAGTCATCTGCATATCTTATGATATACATTTCTTTCAGATTAGTAGTTTTCCTAAGCTTCTTCCATTTTTGAGCTCTATCCACAGTATATATATTTCCTTCATTATCCTTTTTAGGGAACTCTAAACCAGATATGCCCTCACTAATTTTGAAGGTTTCCCATTGCCCTGCTATCCACCAATCCAACTCGTTCAAGACTACATTTGCAAGAAGTGGCGAAAGTATTCCGCCCTGAGGTGTTCCTGTTTCAGGGCTTATTACTATATCATTGAATAGTATTTCCGCCTTAAGCATATGCTTGATAATCATGATAAGTTTTCTGTCTTGAATTCCCATCCCCCATAGTTGGCGAATGAGTTTAGCGTGGTCTATGTTGTCAAAGAATCCCACGATGTCTACATCTACTACGTAATGCAGGTTTTGTATCTGCGCCATCATGTAGCATTGCGCAATGGCGTTTTCTGTCGACCGATATGGTCTGAAGCCATTGTTTCTTTCATGGAATTTTGCCTCGCAGATAGGTTCTAGGATTTGAAGGATACACTGTTGGATAAGTCTGTCCCAAATGCTTGAAATCCCCAATGGTCTGGTCTTGCCGTTATCCTTTGGTATTTCCACTCTACGGACTTTCTTTGGCTGGTAGTAAATCAGCTTATTTCGTACAGTTTTTATAATCTCATCAATTTTAAGTTTTTGGATATCTACAATTGTTTTCCCGTCTGTTCCGGGGGTCTTACTACCTCCATTCTTACAGATGTTGCGGTATGCCAGCAGTACATTCTGCTCAGCCACAACGAGTGGCATCAGTCGGTCAAATGTCTTGTCCGCCTTGCTATCAGCATAGAGCTTATAACCTACTTCTTTTGCACTGTATCTTTCAGCATTTCTTTCCGCTTTGTTAACAATTCTTTTTGCCATAGTAATCAGCTCCTTTTCGGAGAATGATTTTTTCTTAGTCGCACCACGACAGCTATGAAAATCTCCTTTCGGTGATTACTACGTAGACGTGAAAGAGACTACTATAACGACTTGAGGCTATCCCTCCACGGTTTATTATCACCGCTTCATTGGTACTATGCCTCTACTCTCACAACCACAAATACGCTTATACATAGGTCTCTTTAAGCCCTATGCTTTCGTCGTAACCCGAGTCTTTATCGCTAGTACAATAGCTCTCGTTTGATTGCTTTCCACGTTCCATATAACCTAGGATTTGTTACCACTTAGGTGTCCCTTTAGCCCTGCAAGTATTATCTTCAAGTCAAGAAACTTAAGATACCTACGTCCTGTAAACGCAGAAGGTGTTTCATACTAACAACTCTTACTTCACCTCACTTGCGCACCCGTTGGTGCACCTTCATTTCTAAAGGCTATGCCGTTTAGAGCCGTACATTCGGGATTTCGTCAGACTGTATTCCACGCAGTCATTCTGACCATATGGTAACCCCACCCGCGCTGTCACATACAACACCTACCTCTAGGCATATTTCCTCGGCTACATAATGTCCCACATCTTCGCACAGGCGAGCGCTAGCTACTTTTGTACCAATGCTGCTAATGTGTTGTCACTACTTCTCCGTTAGGGTATGTTTCACGCGACTTCCCCGAGCTTATGACCATTGTCATTGTACTGACTAAGCCATTCGGAGTTTTAGCGAGTTCCCTTCGAGGCGTTACCCTCTCATTTGAAACTTCAGTTATATAGTTCTATAAGGTTTGTGACCTTACGCCGCAATTCTGTCGGTTATTCCCACCGTTTTGGTTGCGGAACGTGTCACACTGTT
>JAEEGL013099490.1_pt1 | contig 14625 bp, 9 predicted proteins | sample 9134231 | NCBI WGS metagenome assembly JAEEGL01 (sample SAMN16246548, study PRJNA631951) | gut metagenome | biome: gut microbiome; feature: rumen; material: fiber-attached | host: Bos | place: Iran: Karaj | collected 2018-10 | reverse complement strand
ATGACGTGCAGATCGCGTATTCGGAGACTGAAGGGTATGTGCCCGTTACCAAAAAGGCGCAGAATACACCGGAGTATCAGGAATATCTTGCGCTTGAGGGAACTGATGGGGATACGCACTATGACATAAAGATCATGGCTGCCAAGCTCCTTATGGCCAACACGGGACACACTTTTGTGACCCCTGTGTTCAACGGCTCTGCATCAGTCAGAGACGCTGCCGGCCAGCTGATAGAGAATGTCACCAAGTCGGTAAAAAGAAAAAAGACTGTGGATGATGCGTTTATCGATGATCTCTATAAGGATATGAAATCTCTTTACCACCTTGATCAGGGTGGATCCTCAGAGACACTGTCAGGCAAGCAGGATCTGGGCAAACTTCCCGCTGCATCAGTAGCTCTTTTGACCGCTTTAGTACTTGCTTGGATTATGATCGGAGCCCTTTGGATTGGTGAAAAAGTCAAATTAATGCATAAATAATTTGTAATTATTGCATAATGCTTGTATAATTGCATTGTTTATTGTTGTTCGTGGGAAAAATACAGACAGAGTCTGGGGTTTCCCGCTTGCATAAAAGGAGGAAATATTATGAAGAAGACATTGGCAGTAGTATTAACAATGGGACTTGCACTTTCATTTGTTGGCTGCGGCAGCAAAGAGGCTACACAGGTTGCTGAGACAGCTACAGAAGTTGCAGAGACCGCACAGGAGACAGCTACAGAAGTCGCAGAGACCGCACAGGAGACAGCTACAGAGGTAGCAGAGACAGTTGCAGAAGCAGCTGCAGATACTAAGGCAGATGGCGTTATGTCATACGCTGATTTCGCAGCAGCTGAGCTTCAGTCAGAGGTTGTTGTTGAAACCTATGTACAGGCTAAGCAGTCATGGTGGGACAACAAGGCAACATTCTATACACAGGATCAGGATGGCGGATATTTCATCTATGAGATGGCATGCTCAGAGGAAGAGTACAACAAGCTTACACCTGGTACAAAGATCAAGGTTACAGGCGCTAAGTCTGAGTGGTCAGGCGAGGTTGAAATCGTTGATGCTACATATGAGATCGAGGATGGCAATTATGTTGCTGCACCTGTTGATGTAACATCTCTTCTTGGAACAGATGCTCTTGCAGAGAAGCAGAATCAGCTTGTATCTTTCACAGATATGACTGTTGAGTCAGTTGCTTACAAGAACGAGCAGCCTGGTGATGATATCTATGTAACACTTTCAAAGGATGGCAACAACTACGAGTTCTGCCTTGAGTACTATCTCAATGGTTCAGATGAGCAGTTCTACAATCTTGTTGGTGGCCTTGAGGCTGGACAGACTGTAGATGTAGAGGGCTTCCTTTACTGGTATGAGGGACCTAACCCACACATCACAAAAGTTACAGTAAAATAATAAGCATATAACAAAATAATTTGACCGACTTTGGAGCGCAGTGCTTACTTTGGTAAAGCACCGCGCTCCGTTTTTTATGTAATAGGAAATTGCTTCCTATTACATAAAAATCGCTCCGCTAAGGATGCGCACTCGCGCGATTGGAATTATGTTGACCTTGTCAACCGCGCTCGGCGCGAGAATGTCGCGAGCGACATTCTATTTTATATTGATTTTTATGTGAATGACAGGAATATTGTGGTATTATATTCGATGGTAAAAAATTAATTTTAATTCCGAATGGGAAAATTTAGTGTAATAAATAATACCTGTTTTTGGGAGGGAGACATGAAGGGACCTGTTATTACAAGAGATAATGTAGAAACAATAGTTGATAAGAAATTTATCAGAGTTTTCGATCTTCAGTATGCTGAGGGAAAGCATTACTTTGATGCTACAAGACGCAGCCTTGATGATCTTGCAGCTATTAAGACAGAAGAAGACTTTAAAAAGATGCTTCCTGATGCAGTCAGCTGCATAGTTATCATAAAACTGCCTGGAAAAGAGCCGCTTCTTCTTTTATCCTATGAATACAGATATCCGGCAGGAAGATTTCTCCTAGGGGTTCCGGCAGGTCTTTTGGATAAGGCAGACGAAGCTGAGGAGAATCCTATAGCTGCGACTGCAATCAGAGAAATTCATGAGGAGACAGGTATTGTTGTAGATTTGTCAAAAGATACAGTGGAGGTGTTGAATCCACTTCTTTTCAGTACGCCGGGTATGACAGATGAGAGCAATGCGCTTGTTAAGGTTGTCCTTAATCTGGAAAACCTTGACCAGCTTACTCAGGAGGGCGCAGAAGGCCAGGAGTGCTTTGACGGCTTTTGCCTCCTGACTAAGGAAGAAGCTAAAGAGATACTCAAAAACGGTGTGGATGCAAATGGGCATTTTTATTCTGTTTACACCTGGGCAGCACTTATGTGCTTTGTAAATGAGGTGTGATGTATTAAATAGAATATAAACCCGGCGAGTGGGGAGACTTTCCGGGTTTTATATAAATTACGAAAAACTAATCCATAATATTGACTGATAATACTAAAGATTTTCAGAATATTGCCGATATACTATATGTAGAAACCAGATAGCCTAAAATCCGCCTGTTCGGATTTTATATAGCAGGGATGCAAACGGAGTTTTCCGGGAAATGGAGGGAACCATGAGCAATATTTCTGAAATAACAGCTGCTAATAGTACAGCGGCTCTTGATTCGATGAAAAACGTCGGAGTAAAAGAAAAAAGCGGTGTTACAAGCACTGATTACGGCAAAACCATCGGAAAGGCTAAACTTTCCGATGAGGGTGCCAAGTACTATGAGGAACTTAAGAAAAAATATTCTGGCATGGATTTTGTTCTTGTTTCAAAGGACATGAAGGAATATGCCAAACAGAATGCCAGCTCCTTTGGAAATGCCAATAAGATGGTTGTTCTTATCGATGAAGAAAAAATTGAGAGAATGGCCACAGATGAGAAGTTCAGAGCGCAGTATGAAGGCCTTATTGCAAGGGCACAGTCAGCAATGCCGGCACTTAAATCTCTCGCTGAAAAGCAGGGCAATGTGAAATCCATCGGCATGCAGGTTAATGACAATGGAACTGCTTCTTATTTCGCTGTTATGCAGAAGTCTTCTAAAGACATGGCAGAAAAAATAGCTGCTAAGAGAGCTGCCAAGAAGGAAGCAGAGAAACAGGCTGAGAAGAAAGCTGAAAAGGCAGAACTTCAGGAAAAACAGCTTGAGAAGGCAAGAGAGGGAAATCATCAGGTAGATGATGAAGATGACTATGAGATCATCATGGCCAATTCCATTGAGGAGCTTCAGAGCAAGATAGAAGCTTATAACTTTAATCTGAGGGCTGACAGTGTTCAGGCACCTGAAGAAAAGTATGTAGGGCAGACAATAGATTTTAAGGGTTAAAGAAAAGCATTAACGCAGTTGTTGGGGGAACAATATGTATAAGATTGCGATTTGTGATGATGAGAAGAGCTCTGCTGCGAAAGCGGCAGAGCTTTTGGAAAAGTATAGAGGTGCCCATCCAAGACTTGAGATGAGCGCCGATATTTTTTATACTTCGATCGATCTTCTGGGAGCTATCGAGAATAATAATTATGATATTTATCTTCTTGATATTTACATCGATAAGATGAATGGAATCGAGATAGCAGAGGCCATAAGAAAGCGCGATACAGATGGACAGATCATATTTATGACTTCCTCAAACGCGTTTTATAAAGATGCTTTTCGAATCCATGCTGCGCATTATCTCGAAAAGCCGATTCTTGAAGAGGACTTTTTTGACGCCATGGACAGAGTTTGCAGTGAAGAGTCGTCCAGGTATCTGACGGTGCGTGAGAGCGGTGAAGTGAGTAAGATTGCTATTGATGATATTCTGTATATTGAGTCGGAAGATCATTATAAGAGGATTGTGACAACCGACAGAAGCTATTTTGTAAGGAGTACGATGCAGGCTCTTTCAGATGAGATTGCCTGTGAGTATTTTCATCCTCTTGGAATGAAGACAATCATCAACCTCAAGATGGTGCTTAAGATTACAAAGGACACTGTTTATATGGATGACGGAGCGGAATTTTCGGTTCCCAGAGGGACCTATAGGAGTCTTAGTGAGCTTGTTTTAAAATATTCATTTTAGTACTAAAGACTTTTTATTAAATTTAAAATGTATTAAAGTAATAAAGTGAATCGTTAAACTTTGATAATATATAAACAATGACGAATATATGTTGTGGTATAAATGGTCACATGACACAAAATTGGACAGCATGCACAAAATGCTGCCCAATTTTTTTATATTTTGACGTCAAACTTTCCTTACTTCGTTATTGATGTTTAGAAAAATATATAGTATTCTATTCACATCAAATAATTTTGATTTATCTAAAATAATAAAGTAACTTTTAAAATAAAAAGGAGGCAACATGTTCAAACTCTGCATAAATCCTGAAAGTCATAAGGGACATATCAATCCTGAAATCCAGGGTCATTTTTCTGAACATCTTGGAAGGGGCATATATGAAGGTCTTTATGTTAAGGAAGAAGATGGAATAGATAATGAGAACGGAATGCGTAAGGACGTAGTTGAAGCGCTTAAAGAGCTCAAGGTTCCGGTACTCAGATGGCCGGGCGGATGCTTTGCAGATGAGTATCACTGGAAAGATGGCATAGGTCCCAAGGAAAACCGCAAGAAGATGATCAATACCCACTGGGGCGGTGTTGTTGAGGACAACAGCTTCGGAACACACGAGTTCATGGAACTCTGCGGTCAGATCGGTTGCAAGAACTATGTCAACGGCAACGTTGGAAGTGGTACTGTTCAGGAGATGCAGGAATGGGTTGAATATATGACCTTCGATGGAGTATCTCCAATGGCAGACCTTCGTGAGAAGAACGGCCACAAGGAACCCTGGAAGGTTGATTACTTCGGAATCGGCAATGAGAACTGGGGATGCGGAGGCAACATGCCACCTGAGTTTTATGCAAGCCTCTATCGCAGATATCAGACTTATGTCCGCGATTACAAGCAGGGAGAGCACCTTTTCAAGGTTGCCTGCGGAGCAAATGTTGATGACTACGGCTGGACCGACGGAGTAATGGGAACATGCTTTAGATCAATCCCCAGTGCTCATGGATTTATGGACGGTCTATCCCTTCATTATTACACTCATCCGGGCGGATGGGAGAACAAGGGAAGTGCCACAGAGTTCGATGATGAGGAGTGGTACAGAACTCTTTCCAAGACTCTTTTCATGGAAACACTTATCAGTAAGCATCAGGCAATTATGGATAAGTATGACAGAGAGCACAAAGTTGGCATCATAGTTGATGAGTGGGGAACCTGGTATGACTGCGAGCCCGGAACAAATCCCGGATTCCTTTACCAGCAGAACACCATAAGAGATGCACTTGTTGCAGGTATCAACCTCAACATATTTAATAAGCACTGCGACAGAGTTGTTATGGCGAACATCGCACAGATGATCAATGTGCTTCAGGCAGTCATTCTTACAGATGGCAAGAGAATGATCAAGACACCTACATACCATGTATTTAATATGTATAAGCATCATCAGGACGCAGAGCTTCTTGAGAGCTTCATCGAGACAAGACAGATCGGAGTATCTGATGAGTACATGGTACCTAACCTCACAGAATCTGTTTCTTTAGGTAAGGATGGCAAGATTCATGCAACAGTTACAAACCTGTCCTGTACTGAAGATTACGAGCTTAAGGTAATGCTTAAGGACACAGATATCAAGGCTGTTAAGGGAGAAATTGTTGGTGGTGAGATGCATCTTCACAACACCTTTGATGAACCTGAGAATGTAACAGTCAGATCTTTTGAAGAAATAAAATCCGGGGATAAGGGAGAGGTTCTCCTCACAATCCCTGCAAGCAGTGTGATCCATCTCACATTTGAAATCTGATGGGGAGTCCGAAAATGTGATTTGACAGGCTGCGATTATTTTGGGAGCTGGTATGAGCACATTATATAAAAAGAAACTGCAAAAGGCTTTGGGGATAATTCTTGGAGCGACGGTAGCATTGGAGAGCTTGTGGGCGCCGACAACTGTAAACGCAGCAAGCGGAGACGAGACAAGCTCAGGTGCACCTGCAATACAGGATGTAACTAGTACCGAGAGGCTATCGACAAACTACACACATGTCAGCGCCGGATATTTTCTAAAAGATTATACCGGCAGCGATATCAGTATAGGGATTGAGGATTCCATCAAAGAGGGAGCGCAGTTTCTTACAGATGACAATCAGGGCTATACCGGTAAGGTGGCCAGGATAGAACATGGGGATGAGCTTATCCTTACGGCAAACGTCCCGGAAGACGGACTTTACTGGGTCAGCTTTGATTATCTTTCTTATGATAAGTCTATTTTACCTATAGAGCTTGCATTTAGTGTAGACAGTGAGTTTCCGTTCTACGAAGCCAGAAGCCTTAAATTTGAGACTACCTGGGTTCAGGAAAAAGAAACAGATGTCGACAGATACGGCAACGAAATTGTTGCACTTCCTGACAAGCTCATGAGGTGGGAGAGTAAATTTCTTGGGGATTCCAGCTACAGATATTCCGTTCCGCTTAAACTGGAACTTTCTAAAGGAGAGCACCAATTTGGCATAACAGTCAAGGAGGGATCGCTCCTTCTCGGAAATCTGTCTCTTGTAGCTCCACAGCATATTCCTGAATATACAGGCTCTGAAAAGGCAGAGGGAACAGCGCTTATAGAGATTGAGGCTGAGGACTTTGCTGAGAGAAATGATTCTGCTATTCACGCCGCCTATGAATATGATGCTTCACTTACTCCGCTTTCTGCTAAGGAGAAGGTGCTCAACATCATCGATGAGGAGTCCTTTGATACAGCAGGACAGAGAGTTACTTATTCTTTTGAGGTGGAGAACGCAGGTTATTACAATCTAGCGATGAATTACAGACAGTCTGAAAAGAATAACTTTCCGGTATTCACTGACATAAGAATTGATGGAAACATTCCAAACACAGCATTTGAGAGCTATAACGTCGCATCGGCTACAGATTTTACCACAAAGACCTTTACAGATGATGAAGGAAATGCACTGAGTGTTTATCTTGATGCCGGTCAGCACACGATTTCATTTACTCTTGTTCAGGATGAGATCAGATTTGCGGTTGAAAAAGTCGACGAGATCATGAGTGGAATATCCGACCTGTCACTTGAAGTAACAAAGGTTGCAGGAACCAACAAGGATAAGTACAGAGATCTTAAGCTCACAAGATACATTCCGGACCTTGAGGATAGGCTTTGGACCTGGATAACAGAACTTCGTTCTTTGGCAGATCAGGCAACTGTGTTTGTGGATGCAAAGTTAGCTAAAGACGTTGCGGCTTTCTCATATCTTTTGATCGCGGCAGATCAGCTTGAGAGCCTTGCCAAGGAACCCGACGAACTTGTCTACAGAGTAGATGAGCTATCAACAAGTGTTAACTCCATAAATACACAGATAGCAAACTTCGTTGATCTTATTGGAAAAAATAATCTGTCAATCGACAGAATCTATATTTACCAAAGTGGCGCAAAGCTTCCTAAGGGACTTGGATTTTTTTCCTCAATAGGAATGAACTTCTCAAGATTTGTTAATTCCTTCTTCGGACAGTCCTATTCTGCTAGCAATGCCAACAAGGATCACATTCAGGTGTGGGTTAACAGACCAAGACAGTACGTTGAGATCATGCAGAAGATGATCGACGAGCAGTTTACACCAAAGACCGGAATAGAAGTTGACCTATGTCTCATGACAGATGCTCAGAAACTGATTCTTTCAAATGCTTCCGGTGATACACCTGATATAGCAACGGGAATCAACTATTCTATTCCTTTTGACCTTGCTATTAGAGGAGCTTTGGTAGACCTTACACAGTTTGATAACTATAAGGAAGTGTTCGGAAGATATAGCGACGGACTTCTTGTTCCTTCAATAGTTGGAGACGGATTATATTCACTTCCTGAGACCATGAACTTTTATGTTTTGTTCTACAGGACAGATATTTTGGAAAAGCTTGGACTTGAAGTTCCAGACACCATGGATGAGCTGATCGGAATGCTCACAGATCTTCAGATGAGAGGACTTAACGTTTACTATCCGACAGCAGCCATGCTGGCAATGAGAAACTATCATGGAACAACTCCTTTGATCTACCAGAACGGAGGAGAGCTCTACGGAGATACAGCACTTGATATTGAGCTTGACAGCGAGGAGACAGTAGAAGGTTTCACGCAGCTGACAGAGCTTTTCACACTTTATAACATGCCTGTGGATGTGCCAAACTTCTATCAGCACTTCAGAAACGGTGATCTTCCGCTTGGTATGGCAGACTTTAACTCCTACAACCTGATCCTCAACGCGGCACCTGAAATTGCCAACTCATGGGATATAGCACTTATACCCGGGGTAAAAGATGAAGAGACAGGCGAAGTATACAGATACACTGCAGGCGGAGCTGAGAGTTCAGTTATGTTCCACTCAAATGCAGAGAGGGAGCAAAAGGCCTGGGAGTACATGGACTGGTGGTCAACAGCAGAGGTTCAGGCAGAGTTTGGACAAAGACTTCAGATCCTTTACGGAGATGAGTACATCTGGCCAACAGCCAACCTTGAGGCGTTTGGCAATCTTCCTTATCCTACAGACGACAAGGACATCATCATCGAGCAGGCCCAGTACATGCTCGAAGCACCAAGACTTCTCGGTGGATACATGATGGAGCGCGAAACAAGTAATGCTTTCAACGACATCGTTGTAAATGGTGAGACAGTAAGATCAAGAATTGATGATGCGGTCAAGACTGTAAAGCGTGAGACTATGAGAAAACTTGAGGAGTTTGGATACATCGACAGCGACGGAAATGTAATAACTCCATACCAGACGCCGTCAGTTGAAAAAGTAAGAGAAATCCTTACAAGATAACAGAAAGGTAACACAAATGGCACCGACAAGATCCAAAGTTGGAAATCGAATGCATTCGAATAGGAACGGATATGTATTTGTGGCTCCCTACGCCATATTGTTCATCATATTCATTCTGGCACCTGTAATAATGGCAGTCATCCTGTCTTTTACAAACTTCAATGCGATTCAGTGGCCCGGCTTTGTAGGCTTTTTGAACTACATAAACCTGATAACAGGTGACGATGTCTTCATGAAATTCGTTCTTCCCAACACCGTCAAATATGCACTTATCGTAGGTGTGGGCGGATATGTGCTGGCATTCCTTTTGGCCTGGGGATTATCGAACCTCACAAAGGGACCAAGAACAGTTTTTGCACTTATCCTCTACTCACCAAGTATGACAACCGGTGTTGCCATGGCGGTTCTTTGGAAGATCATGTTCACAGGAGATCAGACAGGTTACCTCAACAGCTGGCTCATGGATATCGGAGTTATAAATGAACCGATCATCTGGCTTACAAATGTCAATTATCTGCTCCCTATCATCATCATCATCGGACTTTGGAGCAGCATGGGAGTTGGATTCTTATCAATCCTTGCGGGTCTTTTGAATGTAGATGAAGCGCTTTACGAGGCTGCTGCAATAGATGGAGTTAAGAACCGCTTCCAGGAGATGATATATGTGACTATTCCAAGCATGAAGCCACAGATGCTTTTTGCAGCGGTAATGCAGATAGTTGGAGCTTTCCAGAACGGTATGATCTCAACTCTCCTTGCGGGCAATCCAACACCGGGTTATGCAGGACAGCTTATTGTTAACCACATTGAGGACTACGGATTTATCAGATATGAGATGGGCTATGCGGCAGCAGTTTCAGTGGTACTGCTTCTCATAGTACAGATATTCTCATCTGTTTCAACTAAGCTCTTTGGAGAGAACGACTAAAAGTTTTAAGGAGAAAAAATGGCTGCTTACAGAGGACACAGGACGAATCCCGACAAGTTCGAGAAGAGTCAGATAAAGATATATCTTTTGATTCTTCCAATGGTTCTTTTGACGGGAATTCCTATAGTATTCATCATATTCCACGCATTTAAGCCTATGGAGGAGCTCTTCGCATTCCCTCCAAAGTTTATTACGACAAATCCTACACTGGATAACTTCAGAAAACTTGCAAAGGCATCAAGAAGTGCAGGAATCCCGATAAGTAAATATGTTTTCAACAGCCTTTTCATCACGGCGACTGTTGTGTTTGGCTCGCTTCTTTTCTCTACAATGGCAGCCTATGCGCTCTCCAAGCTTAAGTTCAAGGGCAGAAACGTGATGATGCAGATAAACCAGATAGCGCTGATGTTTGTGTCTGTTGCGGTTATGATCCCGAGATATCTCATTGTTAACAAACTTGGAATGATAGATACCTACTGGGCAGAGATACTTCCGCTTATAGCACTTCCGGTAGGACTTTTCCTGATAAAACAGTTCGTAGATCAGGTGCCGGACTCTCTTATAGAGGCGGCATACATGGATGGGGCAAAAGAGTGGCAGATCTACCTTAAAGTCATTATCCCACTTATAAAACCCGCCATCGCGACAGCGGCAATCCTGGTTTTCCAGCAGGTATGGACAAACCTTGAGACTTCGAACTATTACATCAATGATGATTCGCTTAAGAGCCTTGCTTTCTATATGAATACACTGACCTCCACTACAACCACCAATACGGTTGCAGGACAAGGTGTTGCAGCAGCGGCTTCACTCATCATGTTCTTACCAAACCTGATACTCTTCTGCATACTGCAGAAAAACGTTATGAACACCATGGCACATTCCGGAATCAAATAAACGAGGAAGCAATTGTGAAAAAGACAGGTATTACGGGGAAGAAAAAGCATATTCTGACAAGAGTCATGACGGCTATAACGGCTGTCACACTCATGCTTTCACTGACAAGCGTTACAGCAAATGCGGATGCCCCTTACAAAACATATACAGTAGATGGCTACGGTGCGGTGTCCGAGACTCAGACAGCATACCTGCCATACGAAACTATTACCAAGATTGGCGAAGAGACACTTAACGGTCCCACAGATTTTACTCTTCTCGACGATGGGACAATGTACATATTGGACAGTGGCAATGCCAGAGTTGTAGTGTCCGACCTTGAGGGAAATCTCTTAAAGACATTTGGAGAGGGCACACTTGTTTCACCGAGAGGAATATTTGTAACAAAGAACCATATAACCTATGTTGCAGACAGAGATGCCAAATCAATCTTTGTGTTTGATGAAGAGGGAAACCTCACACACAGCTATGGAAGACCGAATGTCCCAATGTACGGCGAGACTCAGGACTTTTTACCGCTTAAGATAATCGTAAATGACGCAGGAACAATGTATGTTATCTGCGAATCCAATACAAATGGTGTGGTAGAGATAAGCCCTGTCGAGGATGGAACCTTCCTCGGATATTTTGGAACCAACTCTACTAACAGCAGCATTTTGACTATCATCTGGCGTGCAATCCTCACAGATGCCCAGAGAGCCAAGATGAGATCAAATATTCCTTCAACACCTGACAACATGGCCATTGATGATAAGGGAATCATCTATACCGTAACAAGAGGCGAGGGAGACGGAACAGTAAAAAGACTTAACATCGCAGGCGTGAACATGCTTGAAGCCAGCGATTACGATACAGTTCCTGCGGCGATTGCAGTTGGTAATCACGATAACTGCTTCGTGGTTTCACAGCAGGGTTTCATTTATGAGTACAACAATGAAGGTGAGCTCCTCTTTGTATATGGAGGAAAGGATGACGGTCAGCTCAGGATCGGACTTTCCACCAAAGCTGAGGCAATTCAGGTAGGAACTGACGACAAGATATATGTTCTTGACTCAGACAAAGCGCAGATCCAGATTTATGAGCCCACAGAGTTCACTGATTACCTTCATGAAGCACTGTATCTTTTCTCAAAGGGAAGATATGAGGAGAGTAAGGAACCGCTTTCAGAAGTCCTTGAGATGAACAATCTCTTTGACTATGCCAACAAAGCTATGGGCAAGGCGCTTTATAAGGAAGAGGACTATGAGGGCGCACTTAAATACGCAAAGCTCTCCAAGGATCTTGATACCTACTCAGATGCTTTCTGGGAGATCAGAAACAACTGGCTCAGGAAAAATCTTACAGCGATAGTTCTTATCATCATCGGACTTTTGCTGCTGAAATTCATCATCAAAAAGCTTGATGAGAAAAAGAAGATTCTTGATAAGCCAAGAGCTTTTATACAGGGCATCAAGAATAAAAAGCTCATGAAAGAGCTAAGATACATGTTTTATTTTATGCGCCATCCTATCGATGGATGCTACGGAATCAAGTGGGAAAACAGGGTATCTCTTTTATCCACAAACATAATCCTGCTTATTTCAATCATCTTCTTTGTAATAAACAAGTATTTCTGTGGCTTCCTGTTTAAGACAGTAAGAGAAGGAACCTTCGATGTCCTCTCTGACGTAGGAATGATACTTGTAGCGCTGATCCTTGTGGTTGGCTGTAACTACCTTATGTGTACCATCAACGATGGCGAAGGAAAATTCAGACACATCTACAGCTCATTTATTTACAGCTTTGCACCTTACGTTGTACTGATGCCGTTTATTTTCGCTCTGTCACATGTAGTTACATACAATGAGGAATTCTTCGTAAGTTTTGGAAGATTCTGCATGTTTGTCTGGATCGCAGTTCTTGTGGTTATCTCCATAAGAGAGATCAATAACTATACAGTGGGCGAGACAGCAAAGATCATCTTCCTGACAATGTTTACAATATTGATCGTTTGCCTGATCGGCTTCATTCTCTATGTATTGTGGGCTCAGGTGTTTGACTTCCTTCAGTCGGTTGTCAGAGAGGTGGTGTATAAAATTGGCTCGTAAATCTATAGGTAAAAAAATTATAGGGCTACTTGCTGCCGCCGCTATCAGCACATCCGCTGCATGTATGGGAGTTTCCGTGGGAAGCTTTGACAGTGTGATCACTGTAAAGGCTGAAGAATCAATAAACGGTCACAAGTTTTTGACAGAGAACAGCAAGTACAGAATGTATGTGAACGAGGAAGACTTATCCCTCGTAATTGAGGACAAAGCTACCGGCAAGTACATGGAATCCTCTGTTAGCTACGATGATGGCAAGAACAATGACATCTGGCTTGGCGCCATGAAATCGGCAATTGTCCTCTCGCTCATCAACAACAATTCGGATACAACTCAGGCTGACCTCATAAACGATGATAATACCAAAAAAGTCACCTACAGAGATGATGGTTTTACAGCAGAAATCTACTGGACCAAATTAAAGCTTGGCATGACTCTTGAGGTTACACTTACTGAGGATGGTGTGGTTGCAAGAGTTCCTGAGGAATCCATAAAAGAAGACGGCAATAAGTACTACATAGGTACAGTCAGGATTTATCCCTACATGGGCTGCTCATACCTCGATGAAAAAGAGGGGTATATGCTTGTCCCGGACGGAAACGGCGCCCTTATCTATCTTGATGACAAAGAAGGCAGATATTCAAGCGGATATTCGGGAGTTATTTATGGCACTGATGCAGGCTTTGAGGAGTCCAAGGTTGAAACGCTTCTTTGGGACAGATACAACACGATAACTGATTCGGAGCAGGTTTTTGCCCCAATTTATGGAATTGCACACACAGATGACCAGATTGCATTCCTTGGAATTGTAGAAGAAGGACAGGAACGTGCTTCAATAGATGTGATGCCAAACGGTGTGAGTGTTGATTACAACAGGGCTTATGCAAGATTCGTTCTTAGAAGAACTTACAACCAGCCCACCAGCGTTAATTCAACATCCGGTTCACTTCATGTCTACGAAGACGACAGAAGTCATTCAGATCTTCAGGTTCACTTTATTTTCCTTAATGGGGAAGATGCAACCTATGCAGGAATGGCCAATGCATACAGGGATTATCTCTTAGGTGCAGGTCAGCTTGTTAAGACAGACACCTCCTACAGAACAAGGGTGGATTTCCTTGGAACAGAGCGTGAGAACTGGCTTCTCTCCACAACTCCTGTTGTTATGACAACTGTGGATGAGGCAAAAGAGATTTATGCAGACCTTAAGGCAAATGATGTTACAGGTCTTTTATCAGTCTACAAAGGCTGGCAGGCCGGCGGCCTCTACGATCTTCCAATCTCAAAGTACAAAGCAGATTCAGAGATCGGTGGAACAAAAGACCTTACAGGCTTCATAAAAGAAGCAGAGCAGGACGGTAATTCAGTATTTCTTTATAACAACGCACTTTTGGTAAACCCTGATGAGCAGAATGCGACTTTCAACACTATCAAGCAGGTAAACAAAAGACGCTACGAAGAAAATACACACGCTTTTGTCTATGACACTTTCATGTACCAGACACCTGCAAGAAGTGAATATCTTCTTGATAAGTTTGTAAAGAGCTACACAGGAAAAGGCGTGGACAACCTTGCACTTGCGGGAATTACAAGCACGATCTTTACTTACACCTACAGTGGTGAGAAGTATACAAGATTTGATACAGCTGACATTTATTCAGATGCGGCAGCAAAGCTCTCAGAGAGCACCAATCTTGTGATGGAAAAGACTTCTGAGTACCTTTGGAAAAATACAAAAGCATTTTTGGATATGCCTCTTTACAATTCCAGCTACATTATCGAAGATGAGAGCATTCCATTCCTGTCACTGGTTCT
>JAEEGL011700738.1_pt1 | contig 14625 bp, 12 predicted proteins | sample 9134231 | NCBI WGS metagenome assembly JAEEGL01 (sample SAMN16246548, study PRJNA631951) | gut metagenome | biome: gut microbiome; feature: rumen; material: fiber-attached | host: Bos | place: Iran: Karaj | collected 2018-10 | reverse complement strand
TTGTCTTTGTTCTTACCGTGCTTATTTGCCTTGCCGCCCTTTTCGTCGTCGCGTTCTTTCTTGTGACGGGGTTTGAACTTGAGCTCGTCCACGTGATACTCACGAAGTTCCTTCTCGTCATCTATTTCAACAACGACTTTGACGAGCTGCTTGAGCACGCTTGTCTCCCTGACTTCTCCCTTTAATCCGTCGGGTGTCGTAACACTGTCACCGACTCTGGGAAGTTTACGATTGATCTCTTCATAGACCTGTGCTTCGTTTTGCAGGCAGCACATAAGTCTTCCGCATATTCCCGAGATCTTTGTGGGGTTGAGTGACAGGCTCTGTTCCTTGGCCATCTTGATCGATACCGGAGCAAAGTCCGACAGATAAGTATGGCAGCACAGAGGTCTTCCGCATATTCCCATTCCTCCAAGTATCTTGGTCTCGTCACGTACTCCGACCTGGCGGAGTTCTATCCTTGTCCGGAACACACCCGCAAGGTCTTTGACGAGTTCACGGAAGTCAACTCTTCCGTCCGCAGTAAAATAGAACAGTACTTTGTTGTTGTCAAAAGTGTATTCCGCATTGATCAATTTCATTTCAAGACCGTGTTTTGCGATCTTCTCCTGACAGATCTTGTAAGCGTCCTTTTCTTTCTCGCGGTTCCTCTTCTCACGTTCCTCATCGTCCTTTGTCGCTTTGCGGATGACGTTCTTAAGAGGCTGTGTGATCTTTTCATCCTCTATTTCCATATTGGGAACGACGACCGTTCCGAACTCGACCCCTCTTGCGGTCTCAACGATCACGTGTTCCGCACGTTTGAATTCGATATCTTTCGGTCCGAAGTAATATATCTTTCCCGCTGTCCGGAACCGGACTCCTATAACTGTTGTCATTTCTAGTTCTCCTTTATGGTAAGCAGCATGAGTTCCATTGCCAGCTCAAAATTCACGTTTGCCCTGAGTCTTTCCTTAGTCTTTTCTATCCCTTTGATGATCGTTTCTATTCCTTCGTATGAACTTTCGGAAGCCTCTTTTCTGATGTTCTCTCCTTCATCTTTGAACACCATCGAATCGGCATCCATTGTTGCCTTATACAAAAGAACATCCCTGTACCAGATCATCATTATATCGAGAAAATCATTGACGCCGAGTTTATATTCCTCAAGCTTTTTCAAAGTCTTTATCATGTCGAACGTGTCCATCTTCCTGATGAACTTGAGCACTCTGATCGCTTCGTCCTTGATCTCCTCAAAATCCTCACTCGTTGCAAGGTTTCTGGCCTTACCGATATTTCCCCTTGCAAAAGCCACGCATATGTCCGCCTGATAATCCGGGACCTTTACCTCGCTCATGAGATACTTTCTGACCGTCTTATCCTCGACCGGTCTCATGTCAAGCTGTACGCATCTGGAGATCACGGTCGGCAGCATCGCTGTCTTTGATGTCGTAAGAAGCAGGATCACCACATACTGCGGCGGCTCTTCAAGTGTCTTTAGAAGCGCATTCTGTGCCTGGGGTGTCATCTTTTCGGCTTCGTTCATGATGTAGATCTTCCGTTTGCTCTGGTATGGTTTGACCGCTGCATCATTAACTATCTGTCCCCTGACGTCATCAACCGATATCGTTCCCGGACGGTCATGTGTGACCGTGATTATGTCCGGATGATTTCTCGTTGCGGCCTGGATACACGACTTGCACTTTCCGCACGGATCGTATTCGTTTACCGGATGCTCACATACAAGTGCGTTCGCAAATATCCTTGCGATATATTCCTTGCCCTGCATGTGCTCGCCCGTAATAAGATACGCCTGGCTTATCCTGCCCGACGTAAGGCTGGCGCGAAGGTGTTCCTTAATATGCTCTTGTCCGATGATCGTGTCAAAAGTATCGCTCATATCACGTAAATATGTCGAGCAGGAGTCCGCGTATCTCACCGACTTTGGCAAGAATCGACAGATGATCCTTCTCATCCTTCATCAGTTCCTGTGCGAGTTCGTCAAGCGTTTCATCGACACGGCGGATGATACCGTAAACCCTGTGCCGTCCCTTACGGTCAAGGAAGTTCTCCCTCGAAAACTTATGGGACCTGTTGACTATCTCGTTCATGAATTCTTTTATGAGCGCACGGTATCTCTTCATATCTTTGACATCCATATGCTTGGTGATCTTGTTCCCCTGCATCGTGATGTCCTCATACATGAGTCCGAGGCGCTCCTGTAAACCCTCCTCTTCGATGGCGCTCATAAGCGTAAAGCGGAACGCTTCATCGGTGGGGGCATTTACCTGATTGTTGTCGACAGCCGGCAGCGGCTGTGCTACCTGATTGATCTTAATATCCATTCTTTGATCCTCTTGGCGCAATCTTCAAGATCGTCATTTACGAATCTGGATTCCTGCGTTATCCCAAGCTCTTTAATACGTTCTTCGCTAAAATCATCCGCGTCGGCCAGAAACCTCCTGCACATTTCGGCGTATCTTCCGTTCTCGGGAAGACGCTCCCTGTTAAGTGCCCTCTGAAGTCTTTCTCCGTCATCCAGATCGATGTATATCGGAAGGACCGTATCTTTTCCGTAATAGTCCCTTGTACCCGCAAAGGATTCAAGCACTCCCGTTGCAAGGTAGCTGTTGTTCGCAATGTCGATGCTTCCGTCATCCGCTGTAAAGTAATACCAGTCACCGTGTACCGTATGATATACCTGTTCCTCGATGATCTTTCCCGAGTTTCGGTATGATCCGTAAGCGGCCTCATCGACAAAATGATATCCGATACCATCCGTCTCACCGTCTCTTATAGGCCTGGTCGTATACCGTATTATCTGCTTAAGGCCGAGATCCTTGTCTTTTCCTATTATGTTGTACAGACTGTCCTTACCCGCACAGCTCTTGCCGATCAGGTAGAAGATTTTTCCCATAATACTGCTATTTCCTTATCTTTAAGGCCTTTTATTTCAAGGCCGCACTTTATTGCCGAAAGAAGAGTTTCAACATCTTCACTGCCGATGACCTCTCCCGGAACAGTGACCGGTATCCCGGGCGGATACACCGTGACCATATCCTTTGCGATCCTGCCTCCCGAAGCCTCAACCGGAACATACTCCGCTTCTTCAGAAAGCAGAGCGGCTTTCATGTTGTTTCCGTATTCCCTGATCCGCTCATTGCATTGCCTTGTGCGTTCCGCAGTCTTTAGCGGGGCGACAATGCCGGCATCGATACGCTCAAGGACATCCGCAAGCTTATCAAATGCTTCGTCCGTATCCGCGATGCTCGTCATAAGAACAACATACGATGCCGATGACATCTCGGCGATAAGCCCTTCTTTTTCCAGCTCATCCGCCAAAGCTCTTCCCGTGTACGTTCCCGTCGCATCGCTTATAACGATCTTGCTTTTGTCAAAGTCAGCCGAGCTTTCCGCGGTCAGCTTTTCTTTGCAAAGGATGCTCAAATGTGTAAGAGCGGCCGTCCTGCGGTGAAACCCGTCAAGGCGTCTTTCGTATTCTCCGAACAGCTCTTTGCCGCGTTCACTTAAAAGAGTCGTTACCGAATCTGCCGATGACATCAGTACATACGACGGACTCGATGTCATAAAGACCGAAAGCATCTTTCGTATATTGTCTTTTACCGGACAGCTTTTGTTTATATGAATGAGTGCGGTCTGTGTCATCGCCGGAAGTGTTTTGTGAACACTTGTTATGACGACATCCGCTCCGAGGTTTTGCGCGCTTTTCGGAAACGCATCCGAAAAACCGAAGTGTGCCCCGTGTGCCGCATCTACTATCAGTATGGCGCCTGCCTTATGACATACGCCGGCTATCGATGCCACATCACTTGTTACGCCTTCATATGTAGGGCTTGTGATAACGACCGCAATCCGGCGTGATCCGTCGTCCCCCGCCTTTGCCAGGGCCTCCCTGATATCTTCAGCCCTTACACCGCCGTATATGTCAAAGTACGTTTCTTTATCGGGAGTGATGACATACGGTTTGGCACCGCTTAGCATCACCGCATTGTAAACGGAGCGGTGACAGTTCTTTGCGATCACGATCGCATCTCCCTCTTTTACAGATCCCGTGACCGCCGCGAGGATCCCTCCGGTCGAACCGTTTACGAGAAAATGTGTTTCATCCGAACAAAAAACTGCCGCTGCACGTTCTTCGGCTTCTTTTATGATCCCTTTCGCATCGTGAAGATCATCGAATCCATCGTTCTCGGTTATATCGATCCCGTATATCTCTTCGAATATCTCATCACCCGCAAGCCGTCTCTTATGTCCCGGCATATGGAACGGATAATCACCGCCGTCCCTGTGATCTTTAAGAGCTTTGACCAGCTGCATCTTCTGTCTCTTCCTCCGGTACCGGAACCTCTTCAGCCTCCTCGGCAACCGGTATATCCTCAGCCGTCGTCTCCGTCTGCGAAATCTCCGGCTCACTCTCCAACGCTTCATCCCCTTCTCTTCTGAATGTCCTGACTTTTTTGTTGAACACTATGTGGGTGAAGATATCGGTGACCCCGGCTACTATGAGCGAAATACCTACGAACACAAACAGCGTTCTTTCCTTTTCGGGTGTCAGATAAACACATATGAATCCCGCTGAGATGCACATGAGCGCGAAGATCATAACGACAAGCCACATTTCCGTGACTTTTTTCATCTTCCTGTCGATCCTCTTCATATCGATGGAATGCTGAAGCTTGATCACTCCGTTTCCGAGGAGGAGGCAGCCTATTATGATCGGGAAATATTCTCCGACGATATCCTTTTTTGTATAGAACAAAAGTGCGGCAAAGGCAGCCATTACACCGTAAACAAGATCAAGCCTGTAATACCCGGATGATACATCCCTGATCATGTATGTCAGGATCGATACTATGCCTGCAAGGGCAAACACACATCCGAAGAAATAACAGATAAACGTCATGTTGATCTGGGTGTATACGATGAACACCGCGCCTACTGCAACGAACATCAATGATATGAGATAGTGATACCACTTCAGCTGGTTTTCGTTATCTTCATGCTTTTCTGTTTTTCCAAACATAGTATCTCCTTTCCGGTAATAACCTTATCGGGGTATCTGTTTGTTGTTCTCATCAAGTGTTGAACTGTAGTTATCAACAAGATAATCGTATCTTCCGAGATTAAGATCGATCACCGCCCTGATCCTGTCTTTGTCAAACAGGTCTGCGCGGGTGACTTTGTCGATAACATCGTAGTACTGACGGATATCTTCGTTTTCTATAGCCCTTGAATCCCATCCGTTCCTGATCATTTCGGCATATCCGGCAGGGGCTTCACGCCACATGTGGCCGATCCTCCAGCCTTTATCTATGACAGCCGGAAGCTGTGCCAGATACGGGTCTCCCAATGCATACAGATCGTTCAGATAAATATCGTTGTTGTAATACTTCGTGATCCCGGGAACACTCTCAAGTATTCCTCCCGCGAATCCGCTTTCACGAAGTTCAATGACTCCTTTTTCGTTCCATGTATCCCTTATACACAGGTCACCTGTTTTTACAAGAGAGTACAGGTTATTGAAAAGGCTTGTTGTTGTATAGTAACCGGCTCTCTCATCGGATGTCGGCGATCCGAATGTACCTCCGTACAAAAACTGGTCCGTTACTATATCCGCCGTCATCCCGAAAATGAGTGCCGCGATAACAACACCGACAAAGCATCGATGAAATGACGCTCCCCGTCCCCTCTCCGAGAACTCACGGTTTTTGATATCGATATAACAGATGAGTGATATGAGGAACATAACGGTAAAATGCCGTCCCATCATAAAATCTCCGCCGATATAGAGCAGGTAAAATCCGTACAGTAACGGGCCGGCCATGCATATGATATACTGCATCTTCCTGACGATAACGGCGGCCAGGAATGCGAATAACGGAACGATCAGGACCATCGGATCCTTTACGGCCGTGTCCCTGTAATACCTTATACCCCTTACAAGGTAATCCTTAAGCGGAATATTTGTTCCGAGTTTTGCATATGCTGTGTTCGGGAAAGGGAAGCCGTAATAGAACGTCGCAAACAGTTCCCAGAGCACGAACGGCAGAAGTCCCAGAACAGCCAGTACGACTGCCTTACCAAACGATGTTTCTCTCTTTGCAAGATAAACGTATACCGCCATCGGGGCAAACATAAGGACAGCGTCCATCCTTGTCATCGCGATAAGAGAGATAAGGATCGCTATCCATATCATGTCTTTCGCACTGTACCTTTCACTGCCAAAAAAGATCTTCATAAAACATGCTCCCAAAAAGAAGAGCATGCTGTTCTCCAGTCCGGATGTCGTATAGCTTACAAAACTGACCGAACCCAAAACCGCAAAAAGGCACAGAACAATCTGATTGCGTGTCCGGCAGAAATCTTTGATCAGAATACGGAAAGCCAGCGTGGAAAACACAATGTTTATGAGAAGAGAAACAAAGAACATGTCCCGTATTACAAAATATCCCGCCGCAACAACAAGCGTGAAGAGCGGGCAGGAAGAAGCCGTAGCCCTCTGCCCGATGTTATAAACAAATCCGTGTCCGTCAACGAGATTTTTTGCCATGATGTAGGCATGATAGCTGTCATCACTTTGCCATGCGAGCGCAGTGATCACCGCAATAAAGATCAGTACCGCAAAAAACTTATATCTGTTTAATTCTTCATCAAAGAAGTCTTTTATTCTGTTCATCTATCTATAAACCACCAAATGCTGTAAGGAGGGACCCACTTCGTGGGGGAATCCCTTACTGCACCGCGAGCCCCCGTCGCTTGCGACTCTAATGGGCGTGCGTCCTATAACATTTCCCTTGCAAAATCCATAGCTTTCCTGATACACACATCCGAATTGAAGTGTTGCCACTGACCCCACCGGCCAAGGCCGTATATCTCTTTTGAAGATGTATGATCAAGTAATTCTTTTATCTTTTCCTGCTTTCCGATCGTATTAAGCGGATATGCATATTCGTTTACAAAGAACGTCTTTTTATCCTTCCGGGCCAGGTCCGTATCATATCTTGTCAGATTCGTTTCTCTCCAGTACCCGCAGGAGTTCGGACAGAAATTGTGTCTTACAAGGATCCGGTGATACGAAAGCGCAGGGTCGGGATAGTATATCCAATGTGCCTTTGTATCAAGATCTTCGGCAACATATTCCGTAACGATCGAGCTGGATCTTAAGGAATCGATATTATCGATCAGCTTCTGCGGAAGATTGATATGCTGCTTTATGCTCTTCCACGGTATCGTTACGATGATCCTGTCCGCCTTGTATTCTCCGTTTACGATCCGGTTCTCATAGTCAAGGCTTGTGACTTTTGTATCGTATTTGATCCTGTCTCCGAGTGCATCGGCCATCCTGGTAAAAGCTTCCTGGTATCCGTATTTTTTCGGATAATAGAACTTCGCATGACCCGGCTGGGTGCCGTACGGTCTGTGTTCGATGCACGAGCGTTTGGTCTCTTCATACGAAACATTGGGAAGTTTCTCAAGCCAGTATGTTCCGAGACTGTCAAGATCCTCCCCGAACATTTTCCGATTATACGGAAGCATGTAATCTTCCGCGATCGCGCTTCCGAGTTTCCAGTCAATCCATTCCGTGAATCTTTCGGGCTTCGGGGTTCCCCTGTTACATCCCGCCTTTTCTATGGCTTCAAGATATCTGGCCTGTTTATCTTCGGGAAGCTGCCATATGTTGGCTTCTATCGGGCTTCCTATGATGTCCCCGTAAAGATCTATACGGGAATCCCTCTCATATCTGTCCCATTCATCCTCGGGAAGGAATCGGAATACAAAATCAGTCACATCCGGATCCCGCACATCCAGGAAGTGTCCTCCTCCTATATCAAACGGAGATGAGTCAACTTCCGTACTGCGGCACAATCCTCCGGCACTCTTCTCCGCTTCCAGAACGAGAAAATCCTTCTCACCGGCATCAAGAAGTCTATTTGCAAATGTCAGGCCGGATGGTCCGGCTCCAAGGATCAGGTATTTCATAGTCTTTCTATTTTACCACAGAATGCGCGTATTCTTCAATTATATTGAGTATCACGCTTACCGCTTTATCCATGCGTTCAACGGTTATACATTCAAAGGGTCCGTGATAGTTAAATCCGCCGGTTCCGAGATTGGGACACGGAAGTCCCATATATGACAGCCTTGCCCCGTCCGTGCCTCCGCGTACGGGAACTTCGGTATATTTAAGGCCCGCCCCCTCGATCGCTTTTCGGGCGGTTTCTACCAGATGAATATGCTCCCGGATCTTCTCAAGCATGTTGTAATAGCTGTCATCAAGTATAAGGGTCACCGTTGTCTTGCCGTATTTAGCGTTGATCCGATCGACACATTTTTGCATGTGATCTTTTCTGGCTTCAAACTTTGCCCTGTCATGATCCCTGATTATGTAGTGAAGCTGTGCCTCGGAACAATCCCCCTTAAGCATTATCAGGTGGTAGAATCCTTCATATCCTTCCGTATGCTCGGGTCTCTCATCCTCCGGAAGCATCGCATGGAGTTCATGCGCAACATTTAATGCATTGATCATCACGTTCTTGGCTGTTCCGGGATGAACCGAAACACCGTTGATACTGATCTTTGCATCCGCTGCATTAAAGTTCTCGTATTCAAACTCACATACATCCCCGCCGTCAACTGTGTATGCAAATTCGGCTCCGAACGCATCAACATCAAAATTGTCGGCGCCCTCGCCGATCTCTTCATCGGGAGTAAAAGCGATCGCGATCGGTCCGTGGGGTTTTCCTTCTTTTACGACAGATTCCACGGCAGTCATTATCTCACTTACGCCCGCTTTATCGTCTGCCCCCAGAAGAGTGGTGCCGTCGCTCGTTATCAAAGTCTCGCCCTTAAGACGTGCCAGGTGAGGAAAATCCGAGACCTTCATGATCTTTCCGCATGGATACGAAACATCACCACCGTCATAATCTTTTCGTATCACGGGTTTGACACCGGCTCCGCTAAAGGCGGGTGCCGTATCCATATGGGCGATGAATCCGAGGACGGGACTATCTTCGTATCCCGGTGTTGCGGGGATATGTGCCATAAGGTAACATTTATCGTCCACTTCGGCTTTTATACCCATATCCTCCAATTCGGCTTTGAGCTTTCGGGCAAGATCGAACTGCCCGGAAAAGCTCGGGTGGGTTTTGCTCTCTTCATCCGACTGCGTGTTTATCTTAACGTATTCAAGAAATCTTTCGTATGCTCTCACTTGGCACTCCTTCATGTATTACATATTCCAACGGTTCGGATGATCGAGAGGGAGAAGTTCTATGCCGTATCCGTCCATCTCGGGAAAATCTCTCTTCATCTGCTCCTCATCGTAAGGCTCATCCTCGAAATCCTCATCATAATCCGCCTCCTCAAACTGACCCGAAGCATCAGCACTTCTTTTCTGAAGCTCCTTGTATATGGGCTGCATATACATATCCCTTGTGGTCAGCTGTTCGCCGGGATGACTCCGTCTTCTGTTCTCACTTCGTTTTCTGTAATTGTATCTCTTGTTCTCGCTTCTCTTTTTATATCTCTTGCGCTTTTTCATCTTTGCCCTTTGAGCGCTTTTGATAAACCGCATGATCAGGGTGATGAGAACGATCACAACAAACAGTGTTCCGACTATCATGAAGAGTTTTTTCACTACATCAGACACGGTGACGAATACCGTCTTGTGATCCGGTACATATTTTTCCGGCTGGCTTTCCGATGAGTCCGTGATAATGTTCGCAAACTCGAAAGTCTTCCGATCGCCGGTCGCATAATCAAGTGTTGTCCCGCCGACCCTGTTATTACCTACATAATAATCGAGCTTTGCGACAGCTCCTTCGATACCCGGATCAAGATCTACCATGACAGTCGGTTCTTCAAAATCCATACCTTTCGGAATGACTATGCTACCGGATCTGTTGAGCGTAAGTATCTCTTTGGAGCTGCCCATGATATCAAGTTTTGTATGGAAGAAGCTGGCCGATCTGATGTTGTATCTGTTCTCGTTGTCAGCAACATTTATCTTTCTGAAGCTCGCAAATCCGTAATCAAGAAGCTCCGTTGTATCCGTGAACTGATACGGGCTCTCGTCTTTCATGACAACACATACGAGCTTCATCCCTTCACGCTGGGCTGCGGTGACAAGAGTCTGTCTTGCGTCAGTTGTAAAACCGGTCTTTCCTCCGATTATCCCTTCGTACGCATACTTTCTCTGACCTATCATCTTATGATGATTCTCGAGAGGTCTTTCTTCATCCGTCTTGTTTGTTGTGGGGATAACATATCTTGAACATCCGGATATCATGCAGAGAGTTTCATTGGAGAAAAACTCCCTTGCGATCCTTGCAAGGTCATATGCGCTTGTATAATGCTCGCTGTCAGGAAGACCGCTTGCATTCACAAAATGTGTGTTAGTACAGCCGAGTGCGGCCGCACGTTCATTCATCATTCCGACAAAAGTCTCAAGATCTCCGCCGACGTGTTCCGCAAGCGCATACGCCACTTCATTTGCGGAACCAAGCAGAAGCCCGTACAGGCATTGCTCTACCGTAAGCTGCTCTCCCTTTTTGATACCGATACGCGAACTCCCCCATTCCGTATTGTCTATCGCGGTATCCGAGAATGTCACGACTTCATCCATCTGGCAGTTTTCCACGACAAGAAGAGCCGTCATGAGTTTTGTCGTACTCGCGGGATAGAGCGGCTCATCGGCATTTTTGGAATAAAGGATCGCACCGGTGTCTACATCCATCAGTATCGCCGATTCGGTTCCGTTGACCGGTCCCTTCGGCCATCCGGCTATGGAATTGGTCTCCACGGGAAGTGATTTTCTCCCTTCCCATTGTGTCACAAATTCCTCTGTCGGCTGCGTATCAACCGCATAAACTCTGACAGCCGGAAGTGCGATCATCGATATGAACGCCGTAGCGGCGATCTTTATCATGGTCTTAGTAATTCTGTGCATACAGAGTTATTTTATCATATCAGACGCGATCATTAGAAAGAAAAATTAAAAGCAGGGGAATGATCCCCTGCTTTATCATTTACCATTCTTCTATGATGGTCATCAGTTCATCGTAATCTTCGGGTTCGCTGTATGCATCAACTATATCCAGAAGGGTTGAGAAGCTGTCTTCCGGCGGATCGCTGTACTGGTTTCCGCGGCTGTGATATGAGCTCTTCTTGCTCTTCTTCGGAACAACAACTTCTTTATGGAATGTTACGAATATGTTTCTCGATCCGTTCCAGAACCACTTGTCACCGTCCGAATCAACCCAGTAGAAACCGCCTTCTTCCTGTGCAACGGCTTTTCCCGGCTGTGCGGGCACAGCCTTGGGAGATGTGCTCCAGTTGCTGGCGAGATTACAACTGTTCATCATGTTGTCGCAGATCTTGCAGTAATCTTCAAGCCTGTCTTCATATGCCAGCGTTGTTATGATCAGACAATATCCGGTCGGTCCGTAATACCTGACTTCCATACGACCGCGGATCGGTTCTTCCGAATCTACCGTGAACATCTTACCGTCAAGTAACATGTAACCCGTGATACTCAGATAATCTCCGTGATCGATAAAATCCGTGCCGAGTGATTTTATCAGCCACTTACCGTACAGTCTCTCGAAGCAGTGGTTGAGCAGAATTCTCATTCCTTCCTTCGATACCTCGAATCCCTGGCCGAGGAACTTGTCATAGTCTGACGTCATGGGCATGAACTTGAGCATGATGTCGCTGTACATATCTCTCGTGAAGTTACCGACTATCGGCTTGAATGTCAGTGAATCAGGGATGTCCGATCTGGCTTCCACAGACATCTGCTCAGGATAACTGATGCATATATTCTCAAACTTACCAGGGAAGTTTACAACCTGGGTAAGCGGATCTTCCGGTGTGGGAAGCAGAACTGCCTTATCCACCTTGCTTAAGATCTTTCCGTCGTTGCTCGTAAGACCTTCATCTGTCCATTTCAGTTTTCCGGTCACACTCCCGTCGGCTTTGTTCATAAGATTCATATAGCCGTCTTCCGGATCTTCTTCTATCGTTCCGGCAAATTCTTCCTTGCCTGAAAATAGCGTAAATACCCAGTTTCCGTCAGCGTCAAATGTCAGATAAAACAATCCGTCATCAAATTTCCAGCTTCCTTCAAGATCCGAATAATCAGCTGCCGATCCTTCTTCGGTCTTGTCAGCCTCTTCCGAAACATCTTCGGTATCTTCATCATTATTCTCCGCTACGGTTTCGGTTTCTTCTTCTGTTACCGGCTCTTTTGCATCTGAGCTTTCACCGCATGCGACCATCAAAAAGCTCATCAACATCAAAAGAAGCGCTGATAATACAATGATCCTGTTTTTGTTTTTCATGTTCCTGATCCTCATTAATCTCTGCTTATCCGTTATTTCTTTGTTACCGATACAGTCTCAACGAAGCCTGTAAGATCGCTCTCTTCGGTCTTTCCGAACTCACCTTCGTCGGTCGACACGATCGTAAGGATCATGTCATCCTTCGTATAGTTCGCAACATACTGTGCGGTTCCGTGAGCAAAATCGACATCCGAGAATTCCCATCCGTTTTCCTTTAAGATCGATTTCGCATCGTTTATATCTACCGCTGCACACAATCCGGCAAGGACGAATCTCCTTCCGCTGTATGTTATACCTACGATATTGAAATCCTTATCCACATCAAATGTAGGTCCGGAAAGAACTCCGTCAAATTCTTCCTCTTTGTCCATGTACTGGGCACCTTCTTTATCGTAGATACCCTCCTGAGCCGTGATCTCAAGACCCGGAAAGTCTGCCATAAGATCATCGATATTCTTTCCGTAGAAATCCATGAGTTCTCCGTCGGCATCGATATTTCTGTCTTCAGGCTCCTGTACAACCTCTTCGGTTGTATCGGCACTTTCTCCAGCCGGCTCCCCGGTTGTTTCAGTTATCTTTTCTTCCGGCGACTCAGGTACCGGAGTCTCGACAGTTTCCGGAGCGGTACTCACATCTTCGGATGACTTACATCCGATCATTCCCGTTGCCATGATCATGGCCATTAGCATGATTGAAATACTTTTTCTTAACATTTTTCCTTCCCTTTCTCAAATAAGATATTTTCTTATGTCCCCTCGTTTATCAAGCGCGAGCTTTTCCTTGACCGATGCAACAAGCTTCTTGGCATACGGCATGGAGATGTAGAGAATGTCGCATATCTCCCGGTCCGAACGAAATTCAGCCATCAGTCTGGCAATCTCCATCTCCCTGTCTGTAAGCGGTTCCTTCAGTGTCCCAAGCTTTTCCTCGTCGAGCATACCCTTGTCGGATATATCCGAATACAGATTGATATAATGCTGTACTCTTGCCAGAAGCACCTTCCCCGCCACGGGTTTTTTCAGGTAATCGACCGCATCCATCTCAAGTCCTCTGCACTCGGCAGTCTCATCGGTCATACCTGTCAGGAACACTACGGGGATCTTTTTCAGTTTCTCGTTCTCTTTGATCTTCTGAAGGACCTCATAACCGTCCATCCCCTGCATCACGATATCCAAAAGAATTATATCCGGTCTTTTGTCGCTATCTCCGAGTGCTTCAAGTGCTTCCGCGCCCGAAGCATACGCATCAACACTGTAGAGCACTTCGAGCTGGCTTATCATAAATCCTCTTACCTCGGCATCATCATCGACTACCATGACTCTCTTTTTATCCATGTTAACTCCCTGTTTTCTTCAGCAGTTCGCTAAGACCCGCCTTTACTCTCTTATACTCATCGATGAGTACGGGAATGCTGATCACAGCAAAATTGTTGTCTTTTCTCAGTTCGACAGTTTCGGCAATATCCGCCAGCAGATATGCACCGACACCTTTGGAAACTGACTTGACCGAATGTGCGATCAGGAAATATTCATCTTCGGGTGCTGACAAAATACGCTCGATCTCCTCATCGGCATATTGCTCAAACAGCTTCGCCCTGGCTATAAACTCCGGGATACTGCCCGAGTTAAAATCAAGAGCCATCCTTATATCAACCCCGTAAAGCATGAGCAGATCGCTGTACCTTTCAATATCTTCAATCTCTGCAACCTGCGTTTTTTCCGAATCGATAGGCTTGATCTTTTCGGGAACAAAGCGGCAGATCGTCTCTATAAGTGCCGCAGAACTTACGGGTTTTGCCAAAAAGCCCGCAAATCCCTGTGCAAGAAGCTTATCCTCTATCCCGTTCATAATATCCGCGGTAAGAGCAACGATCGGTGTTTTAAGATCGGGATACTCTTCTCTGATGCGCAAAAGTGTCTGGCTGCCATCCATTTTGGGCATGCGCAGATCCATAAACACCAGATCGTATTCTTTGATATCGATCATCTCGAGAGCTTCAAATCCGCTCTCAACATCATCGATCTTTATAAGCGTGGGGTCCAGAAATCCTTCCACGACTTTTCTGTTATAAGCGTTATCATCTACAACAAGGATACGTACATCCGGCGCAATGAACTGTTTTGTTACGCTGCCTTCTTCAGACTTTGTCTGTGCAGATTCCGCTTCGTTTTCAGATTGTTCTTCGCTGTCAACATATTCTTTCTGCGGGATCTGTACCGTAAATGTAGTTCCCTTGTTGACTTCACTTGTACAGCTGATGCTTCCGTCCATCGCATCAACAAGG
>JAEEGL010977170.1_pt1 | contig 14625 bp, 8 predicted proteins | sample 9134231 | NCBI WGS metagenome assembly JAEEGL01 (sample SAMN16246548, study PRJNA631951) | gut metagenome | biome: gut microbiome; feature: rumen; material: fiber-attached | host: Bos | place: Iran: Karaj | collected 2018-10 | reverse complement strand
CGTAAATTCCGGGAATCTTAAAGTTCTTTAAAACAGAATCCACGGTTTCTTCGCTTCTGAAGTTTGAAGGTTCATCGTTAATCTCGCGAACGATGAGCGCACCGATTGTGGGAACGACGGTTTCGTAATCTTCGGATGCCATTCCGTAGTTGCCGATGAGCGGATATGTCATAACAACAGCCTGATAGGTATATGAGGGATCGGAAATGATTTCCTGGTAACCTACCATGGATGTGTTGAAAACGATTTCGCATACTTTGTCTTCGGAATCGCCGAATGCATATCCGAGATATTCGCTTCCGTCTTCAAGTATTATTTTTCGATTGAAATCATTGATTGTCTGCATATTTTTATTCCTGTTACTTCCGAAATAAATTTTGTTAATGCCTGTTTACTGCCGAAATGAATCCGGCAATTTTTTTGTGTTAAAAATTTTTGAATCTTACAACTCCGACATTTGTTTTAGAATATGTATTTCTGAAATCTGCAATTTAGAAAACATTTTCAAAAAACTACAGTTCCGACAAACGTTTTTCGAATCTGTCTTTTCTTGTATCCTGAGGTATCGAAGTAGGATACGAACCGCTGAAGCATGCATCGCAGTAATCGCTGTTTCCTGTAAGCGTGCAGAGATCTTCGACGGGAAGATATCCGAGCGAATCGGCACCGATTATCTTTGCGATTTCCTCCACGCTGTGTGAGCAGGCGATGAGATTATCCTCGGAATCGATATCGGTTCCGTAATAGCATGGATGTAAGAAAGGCGGAGCGGAGATTCGCATGTGTACCTCACTTGCTCCTGCATCGCGAAGCATTTTTACGATGCGGCCGCTTGTTGTTCCTCGTACTATCGAATCATCGATGAGTACGATTTTTTTATCTTTTACAACCTCTTCGATTGCGGAGAGTTTGATTCTTACTTTATCAAGTCTGTTGCCGGGAGCTATGAATGTTCGGCCGATGTAATTGTTTTTGATAAGACCGATTTCATAAGGTATTCCGGATTCGCGACTGTATCCGAGTGCGGCATCAAGTCCGGAATCGGGTACTCCGATTACGAGGTCCGCATCAACGGGATGTGCTTTTGCAAGTGCTGCACCTGCGAGAAGTCTCGCATTGTGAACGCAGACACCGTCAATTACTGAATCATGTCTTGCAAAATAAATGTATTCGAAGATGCAGAGTTTCTTGGGTTTCTTTTCGCAGTGTTCTTTCTTGGAAGTAATTCCTTCTTTTGAGAACACGATTATTTCGCCGGGTTCAACGTCACGGATGAATTCAGCATCCACGGCCTTAAGTGCGCAGCTTTCTGATGCAATCACATAAGTTCCGTCTTTTGTTTTGCCGTAGCATAAAGGTCTGAAACCGTGAGGATCTCTTGCACAGATGAGCTTTTTCGGTGACATGAGAATGAGTGAATACGCACCGTCAAGCGAATACATTGCCTGGCTTAAAGCATCTTCGATTGAGCCTGTTAAGAGGCGTTCTCTTGTGATGATGTAAGCGATGATTTCCGTGTCGCTTGTCGTATGGAATATTGCGCCCGAAAGTTCAAGTGTGTTTCGAAGCGAATATGCATTTGAAAGGTTTCCGTTATGAGCAAGAGCCATGCGGCCTTTCTGGTGATTCACTTCTATGGGCTGGCAGTTGCTTCTTGAGTTGCCGCCTGTTGTTCCGTATCTTGTATGTGCGACTGCCATGCATCCTTCGGGGAGACGGGAGAGAGCATCGTTTGTAAATACTTCACTTACGAGTCCGAGATCTTTGTGCGAAGCAAAGAGACCGTCATCATTGACAACGATTCCGCAGCTTTCCTGTCCCCTGTGCTGGAGAGCGAAAAGACCGTAATAACAAAGATTGGCAACGTTTGCGGGTTCGGGTGAAAATACTCCGAATACACCGCATTCTTCATGTATACTCATGGTTTTCTCCGATTATTTGGAATTCTTACGTTCAAGTGCAGCGCCTATGAAACCTTTGAAAAGAGGATGTGGCTTGTTGGGTCTGCTCTTAAATTCGGGATGGAACTGAACTCCGAGGTAAAAAGGTTTCGAGGTAATTTCTACTGTTTCAACAAGACTTTCGTCGGGTGAGAGACCGCCGATTGTGAGACCGCATCCGGTAAGTACTTCGCGGTAGTCGTTGTTGAATTCATAGCGGTGACGGTGACGTTCGCTGATTTCTGTTGTACCGTAGCAGCGTTCCATCGTTGTTCCCTTTGCGATTACGCAGGGATAAGCACCGAGTCTTAATGTACCGCCTTTATCGATTGTGTCGCTCTGTCCGGGCATGAAGTCGATTACTTTGTTCTGACACTGTTCATCGAATTCGCCTGAGTGAGCATCTTTGATTCCTGCAACGTTTCTTGCATATTCGATAACCGCAATCTGCATGCCGAGACAGATTCCGAAATAAGGAATGTCTTTTTCTCTTGCATACTGTGCTGCGAGAATCATTCCTTCGATACCTCTGCTTCCGAAACCGCCGGGAACGAGGATTCCGTTGACTGAAGAAAGTTTTTCGTCGATGTTTTCGGGTGTGAGTTCTTCCGAATCAACCCAGACGATATTGATCTTTGAATTGTGGAAATAACCTGCATGGCGTAAAGCTTCGGCAACGGAAAGGTAAGCGTCGTGAAGACCTGTATACTTTCCGACAAGTGCGATATCCACACATTCTGTTCTTGTTTTTATGGAGTCGACCATTGCTTTCCATTCAGCTAGGTCGGGTTCTTTTGTTTCAAGCTGTAATTCTCTGCAGACAACCGAAGAGAAGTTTGATTTCTCGAGCATTAAAGGTGCTTCGTAAAGGTTGGGCAGAGTAATGTTTTCGATTACACAGTCGGGCTTAACATTGCAGAAAAGAGAAATCTTTTTAAAGATTGATTCTTCAAGAGGTTCATCTGCACGAAGCACGATGATGTTGGGGTTGATTCCCATTCCCTGAAGCTCTTTAACCGAGTGCTGTGTGGGTTTTGATTTATGCTCGTCGGAACCGTGAAGGAAGGGTACGAGAGTAACGTGAATGAAAAGGCTGTTCTCTTTGCCGACTTCGAGTGAAATCTGTCTTACGGCTTCGATAAAAGGCTGTGACTCGATATCACCGATGGTACCGCCGATTTCCGTGATTACAACGTCTGCATTTGTTTTGCTTGCAACACGGTAAACGAATTCTTTTATTTCATTTGTTATATGAGGAATGACCTGTACGGTGGAACCGAGATACTCACCGCGTCTTTCTTTGTTAAGTACATTCCAGTAAACCTTTCCTGTTGTAAGGTTTGAATACTTGTTAAGATTTTCATCGATAAAACGTTCATAGTGACCGAGGTCAAGGTCGGTTTCGGCACCGTCTTCGGTAACGTAAACTTCGCCGTGCTGATAGGGACTCATTGTTCCCGGATCCACGTTGATGTAAGGATCGAGTTTCTGTGCTGCTACTTTGAGACCGCGTGATTTAAGAAGTCTTCCGAGTGATGCTGCAGTGATGCCTTTTCCGAGTCCTGATACAACGCCGCCTGTTACAAATATGTATTTTGTCATATAACCCTCCTTACTCTACTGTTACTGATTTAGCCAGATTCTTAGGTTTGTCTATGTCGCATTCGTTAAGTTTTGCAACATAATATGCGAGAAGCTGAAGCGGAATGATTTCAACGGCTGCCGAGAAAAATGTTTCAACTTTCGGAACGTAAATTACGTCGTTTGCAACCGAAACAATCTTTGAATTTCCTTTAAATGTAAGTGCGAGAACATCGGCTCCGCGCGCTTTAACCTCAACTATATTGCTGACAGTTTTTTCCATTACCGATTCGTTGTAACAAAGTGCAACAACGGGACGGTGCTCTTCGATAAGAGCTATGGTTCCGTGCTTAAGTTCGCCTGCTGCGTATGATTCGGCATGGATGTAGGATATTTCCTTCATCTTCAGAGCACCTTCGAGTGCTATTGCATAGTCGGTATTTCTTCCGATGAAGAACATGGATTTATTGTCATAATACTTGATTGCGATTTTGTGAATGTTCGAGTTTGTATCGAGTGTTTCCTGTATCTTTTTGGGCATCGATTTAAGTGAAGAGAGAAGCGATAAATACTTTTCCTCATCGATGTTGTTTAATTTCTTTGCTGCATATAATGCAAAAAGATAAAGGACTGCAAGCTGTGTGGTGAAACCTTTGGTTGTGGCAACTGCGATTTCCGGACCTGCCCATGTATAAAGAGCATGATCTGCGAGCGTTGCGATTGTGCTTCCCACAACGTTTACCACTGCGATTGTTTTCGCACCTTTGCTCTTGCATTCTTTCATGGCTGCGATTGTGTCTGCGGTTTCGCCTGACTGTGAAAGAACAATTAAAAGTGTATGTTCATCGATAAGCGGATCGCAGTATCTGAGTTCACTTGCGAGTTCCGTAATTACCGGAACACGACAGAGTTTTTCGATTGTGTATTTTGCTGCACATCCTGCATAATAAGCGCTTCCGCAGGCTGTGATAACTATCTTGTTTACGCTTTCGAGATATTCTTTTGTGAGTTCTGTTTCATCAAGAACGATTTCGTTTTCTTTAATTCTGGGTGCGATTGTTGCTTTAAAAGCACGGGGCTGTTCCATGATTTCTTTTAACATGAAATGCTCGTAACCGCCTTTTTCGCTTGCCTTTATATCCCAGACGATTCTTGTGATTTTCTTTTCTATGGGTTTTAATGTACAGTCAAATACATTTATTTCTTCGGGAGAAATCTCAGCGAGTTCGCCGTCTTCGAGATAGATTGCGTTTCTTGTGTAGGAAACAAGTGCCGTAACATCGGATGCGAAGAAGTTTTCGCCCACACCGACGCCTAAGATAAGAGGACTTGCTTCTCTTGCAACGTAAAGTTTATCGGGATGTTCGGTACAGATAACGCCTAATGCGTACGAACCCTGAAGTCTTGCAATTGTTTTGATGACTGCTTTCTTGATGTCCCCTTTATAGTACATCTCAAGAAGATGAACGATTACCTCGGTATCCGTCTGACTTTCGAAATGATAACCCTTTGCCGTAAGTTCATCGTGAAGAGTCATATAGTTTTCGATGATACCGTTATGCACGATTGCAAATCTTCCGTCGTTGCTTAAATGGGGATGAGCGTTGTTGTCGCTCGGAGCGCCGTGAGTGGCCCATCTTGTGTGGCCTATGCCGCATGTGCCGGGATAGTCTTTACCGTCGTTTGTTTTTTCACAGAGATTAGCGATACGTCCCGTTACTTTTGCGATGGATATTACACCTTCGTTTACGAGTGCGATTCCTGCTGAATCATATCCTCTGTATTCAAGTTTTTTAAGACCTTCGAGAAGAATGGGTGATGCACCCTGAACTCCTGTATAACCTACTATTCCGCACATTTTGATGACCTCACTGATATATACCGGAGCATTTCAGAAACACTCAGCTGACAGGATTTGTCAGAAATTTCAGAAACATCAGGCAGATAGGAAATGCCATATCGGAGTATGGCCGGTAAATTTTCAGATGTCCTGAAATTCTGACCGGTAAATTTTTATATCTGAATATTTCTGAAATGCAGTATCCGGTTTGAAATATAAAATATTTCCGTATGGATTAAGGATTTTTTATTCCCACTCGACTGTTGCGGGGGGCTTTGAAGTAATGTCGTAAACTACTCTGGAAATTCCCTTGACTTCGTTGGTGATTCTGCCGCTTGCTTTTGCAAGGACATCGTAAGGGAGTCTGGTCCAGTCCGCAGTCATAAAATCGTCCGTCGTTACGGCACGAAGAGCAATGGTAGCGCCATATGTTCTTGCGTCGCCCATAACACCGACAGAGTGAACATTTGTAAGAACTGCGAAGTACTGGTTTGTATCTTTTTCGAGACCTGCTTCTGCGATTTCCTCTCTGAAAATTGCATCTGCATCCTGAAGAGTTTTAACTTTTTCCTCGGTGATTTCGCCGATGATTCTTACTGCAAGTCCGGGTCCGGGGAAAGGCTGACGCCATACGAGCTCCTTCGGAATTCCGAGTTTCTCGCCGACTTCTCTTACTTCGTCTTTGAAAAGATCGCGTAAGGGTTCAACGATTGAATCAAATGAAATGGTGTCGGGCAGACCGCCTACATTGTGGTGGCTCTTTATAACAGCCGAATCACCTTTTCCGCTTTCGATTACGTCGGGATAAATCGTGCCCTGCGCAAGAACATTGATTTTACCGATTTTCTTTGCTTCGTCTTCGAAAACTCTGATGAATTCTTCACCGATGATTTTTCTTTTTGTTTCGGGATCGCTGACTCCCGCAAGTTTTGTAAGGAAACGTTCGCCTGCGTTTACTCTGATAAGGTTAAGACCGAATTTTCCTTTGAAAGTTTCTTCAACGAAATCTGCTTCGTTCTTTCTTAAAAGACCGTGATCCACGAATACGCATGTTAAGTTCTGACCGATTGCATTGTGAAGAAGCAGAGCGACAACCGATGAGTCAACGCCGCCTGAAAGAGCAAGCAGAACTTTTTTGTCTTTTAATTCTTCTTTGTATTTTTCGATGCAGGAAGCAGCGAAACTTTCCATTTTCCATTCGGGAGAGCAGTCACAGACTCTGAAGATAAAGTTGTAAAGAATCTGTTTGCCGTACTCTGTATGAGTTACTTCCGGATGGAACTGTACGCCGTAAAGTTTTCTTGATTCATCGAACATAGCTGCGATGGGACATTTGTCTGTATAACCGATTTTTGTGAATCCTTCTGGCAAAGCGCTTATATAGTCAGTATGGCTCATCCAGCAGATTATCATTGAAGGAATATCCTTGAAGAGAATATTGTTTTCAAGATTAACCATTGTCTTGCCGTACTCGCTTGAGTTCTCGGCGCTTTCAACTTTTCCTCCTGCCATATAAGCTAAGAGCTGATCGCCGTAGCATATGCCGAGGATGGGGATTCCCGCATTTAAAAGTTCGGGATCGTAATGCGGTGAAGCAGGATCGTAAACACTGTTCGGACCGCCTGTAAAAATGATTCCCTTGTAGCCTTCTTTTTTGATTTCTTCAACGGAGATTTTGTTGTAAGGCTTAATCTCCGAATATACATGATGCTCTCTGACACGGCGTGCAATTAACTGATTGTACTGTCCGCCGAAGTCGAGAACCAATATTTTATCTGTCATTTCAACCTCGATTTCTTTTCCCGTTTATTGATTTTTTGAAAAACGAATATGCAAAATTTAAATCGAAAATTTAACTTGCGAATATTCGTTTTACTCATTCAGATAATTTAATTTTTCTCTGATGATTCAACCGAAAGAATTAAATGTTTAAATAAAATTTATCGGATGATAATGCTTTCGCGTTCTGCACCTACGGAAACATATTTGATGGGACATCCGATGTTCTTCTCAATGAAGAGTACGTAATCCTTAGCTTCCTGAGGCAGATCATCCCACTTTCTTACGCCTGAAATATCGCATTTCCAGCCCTTGAAATATTCGATAACGGGCTTAGCGTATTTCTGTGCGATAGGGAACGGGAAACGGTCTGTTTCTTTGCCGTTTACGATGTATTTTGTACAAACGGGAATCTCGTCGAGATAACTTAATACGTCAAGTTTTGTAAGTGCGATTTCCGTAGCTGCCTGAACTTCAACGCCGTACTTTGTAGCAACGATATCAACAGGTCCGACACGTCTGGGACGACCTGTCTTTGCACCGTATTCGAAACCTGCTTTTCTGAGTTCTTCAGCTTCGTCGCCGAACATTTCGCATACGAAAGGTCCTTCGCCTACACATGTTGAGTAAGCTTTAACAACACCGATTACTGTATCGATTTTTGCACCTGCAAAACCTGAACCGATGGGAGCGTATGCTGCTGTTGTATTTGAAGAAGTTGTGTAAGGATAGATACCGTAATCAAGATCTCTTAATGAACCGAGCTGTGCCTCGAAAAGAATTTTCTTTCCGCTTTCGCTTGCATTCTTTAAGAAGAGGCCTGTATCTTCAACAAAAGGTTTGATTCTTTCGCAGTAATCGTTTAACCATTTGTCAATGTCATCCATTGTTACAGCTTCTGCACCGTATACTTTTGTGATTGTAAGGTTTTTCCATTCGAGTAAATCTGCCAGATGCGACTTTAATTCTTCAGGATAGAAGAGTTCGCCGGCAAGAATGGTTTTTTTCTGATATTTGTCTGAATAAAAAGGAGCGATTCCCTGTTTTGTGGAACCGTATTTTTTGTCAGCGAGACGGTTCTCTTCGAGTTCGTCAAGAAGTCTGTGCCAGGGAAGTAAGAGTGAGGCACGGTCGCTGATTTTAAGATTTTCGGGTGTGATTGCAACTCCTTTTGAAGTTACTTCATCGATTTCTTTTAAAAGGTTTTCGGGATCGAGTGCAACACCGTTACCGAGAATGTTTACAACTCCGTCTCTGAAAACACCTGAAGGCAAAAGATGCAAAGCAAATTTACCTTTTTCGTTGATGACTGTGTGTCCTGCGTTTCCGCCACCCTGGAAACGAACAACAACGTCATAATTCTCTGTGAGAAGATCGACCATACGGCCTTTACCTTCGTCACCCCAGTTGATACCGACAATAGCGCAATTTGTCATAAAAAATCCTCCATAAATGTACATAAAATATCGGATATCTGTCATCATATCCGACAGGTTTTCGGCATTTCCGGATTGCCGTAAACCCAAAAAAAGAGGCAATGAGTCCTTAATGATTCCCAATCATTAAAGACGCCATTGCCTTTACACCCCACAAATATACCGAATTTTTTGATGTTTGTCAATGGGACAAAGGGGCTTTGTAATGTATTTTCTGACCAAAATTTCAGACCGGATTAAAGCAAATATAAAAAAAATACACAATTGGATTTTTTATGTAAATCAATAAACATATATTGGGATGAAAAATGATCTTCCGGTGAGATTAAACATGAAAATAATGTATGAAAGAACTGACTGTCAAACGCTGTATGCTTTGATAAACCGCGTAACACAAAAGGTTCACGCCGGAAGCGTGAACCTTTTGCAGTTTAAGGATGATTTTTTATGATGAAGTCTACGATTACTTACCGCTGTCGCCGTAGTTGGACAAGGCTCTGGCGGAAGGATCGTTGACATTGCACCCTTTCCAGGATTTGTTGGGCATCCAGAAATCTTTGATCATTTCTCCCTGACCGGGATAATATTTTTCGAAGATTTCACGGTAGAGAAGAGATTCTTTTGTGAAGGGCTTAGCGTGTTTGTATGAGGCGCTTAGCGATTTGAATTCTTCGTCTGTGTACATTTTCTCGGCATACTCTTTGAGGTAGTCTACCATCGAGTGTCCGACTGCATCCGAGAATGCAGCTTTCTCTCTGAAGAGAATGTCGTAAGGAAGGAGATTGTCTTTTTCGAACGCATGTCTTAAAAGATATTTTCCTTTGTTGTATTTGTTAAGCTTGAGTTCGGGATCGATTGACATTACATATTCAACGAAATCAAGATCGCCGAACGGAACTCTTGCTTCAAGTGAGTTGACGCTTATGCAGCGGTCTGCACGGAGAACGTCATACATGTGAAGTTCGCGAACACGCTTCTTTGATTCCTCCTGGAATTCATAAGCGTTTGGAGCGAAGTCCGTATATTTGTATCCGAAAAGTTCATCGGAAATTTCACCTGTAAGAAGAACTCTGATATCTGTCTGTTCGTGAATTCCCTTGCAGAGAAGATACATACCCATGCTGGCACGAATTGTTGTGATATCAAATGTTCCGAGAAGATGAATTACATCTTCGAGTGAGTTGATTACATCGGAAGGAGTCATGTAGATTTCTGTGTGGTCGCTTCCGATAAATTCTGCAACTTCTTTTGCATATTTAAGATCGATTGCATCTTCGGTCATACCGATTGCAAATGTCTTGATGGGCTTATCGCAGTTTCTTGCAGCTATTGCACATACAAGCGATGAGTCCAGACCGCCTGATAAAAGAAATCCGACTTTTGCATCGGCTATCATTCTTTTTTCAACGCCGGCGATTAATTTTTCTCTTATATTTGCACATATGCTTTCGATGTCGCCCGTATGAACTGTTTTAACTTCAGTCATGTCGCGGTAGCATATGAATTGTCCTCTCTTGTAGTAATGTCCGGGAGGGAAGGGCATAATCTTGTCACACATTTTGACGAGGTTCTTTGCTTCGCTTGCAAAGATGATGCTTCCCCTTTTGTCATATCCGTAGTAGAGCGGTCTGATTCCGATGGGATCACGTGCCGCAATGTACTCGCGCGTTTTTGCATCGTAGATAATTAATGCATATTCCGCATCGAGAAGTCTGAACATATCCGTTCCGTATTCTTTATATAAAGGTAAAAGTATTTCACAGTCGGAATCGCTCTTGAAACGATATCCTTTTTTCATTAATTCCTGTCTTAAACTTTCAAATCCGTAAATTTCGCCGTTACAAACTATATAGTTTCCGTCACACTCGAAGGGCTGCATTCCGGAATCGGTAAGTCCCATAATCGCAAGACGGTGGAAGCCCAGCAGACCTTTGCCCGTGTCTATCACACGGCTGTCGTCTGGTCCCCTTGAAATAGTCTCCTTAAAACCTTCCATGAAAGTGTCCGTATCATCACAGACACCGCAATAACCTATAATCGAACACATAGTAAAATCATCCTTTTTGTAAAAATTTTAGTATAGCTTTTTTATCTTTTATTAAAAGAAAATCTAATCTTTTAAGATTCGTTTTAAAACATTTAAATCTTTTAAAAATATTATTTCCTTCGCCTTACGACGAAGGGTTTATTTCCGCTTCCGACAATTTGTTTTTCTGGTCCACACATTTTGGTGGATGGTGAATTTGTCACTCGGAGCTCTGGAAGCCTTAGCCGGGCACTTAATGAGAACGAGTTTCCAATCTCGACCGAAGCGCTTGTCTGAGCGCTGCTTCGCAAATAAGCGAAGCAAGCGAGTTCGCGAGGTCGAGTCGGTTTCAGGAAACGAAGTTCGAATTTAGTGCAGAGGCGACCAGCGACAGAGCCCGAGTGCAAATTCACTTCAGCAAATGCCGGAAGCGGAATGGGTTTATTTATTCTACGTCCTGTAAGGCGTCGAAGCCTTCTTCACCGGTACGAACTTTAACAACATTTTCTACGTCGTAAACGAAGATCTTGCCATCGCCGATGTGGCCGGTGTAAAGTACTTTCTTTGCTGTCTCGATAACACTTCTTACGGGAACAGCACTGACTACGATATCAACCTGAATCTTGGGTAACAGGTTAGCTTCAATCTGTACACCTCTGTAGTACTCGGGTTTGCCCTTCTGTACACCACAGCCAAGTACGTGTGAAACTGTCATACCTGTGATACCGAGTTCCATCATTGCGCTCTTAAGAGCTTCAAATTTAGCTTCTTTGCAAAGGATTTCAACCTTTGTGAATTTATGTCCGTCATCAGAGAATGTAGGCATTTTCTTAACGGGAATAGCTTCTGCTTCAGGTACATCGCCTGTAACTGCTACAGGAGCAGTCTCACCTTCCTCAACATAATCGGGAAGCATTGCAAATCCTGCGTATGCACTGGGAAGACCATGTTCTGTTGCATCAAGACCTGTAACTTCTTCTTCTCTCGAAACACGAAGACCGAAGATTGCTTTAATGATAAAGAATGTAATTGTGATTGTTACTACTGTCCAGAAAGCTACGCTTCCGAAACCTAATAACTGAATTCCCATAAGCTTGAAGCCGCCGCCGTAAACCAAACCGATCATTTCGTTTCCTGCTGCGTCAGCGATTGCATAATCGGGAGCTGAGTTTGTTGCGAAAAGACCTACAGCAAGTGTACCCCAGATACCGTTTAAGCAGTGAACTGCTACAGCACCAACGGGATCGTCGATATGAAGTACATAATCAAGGAACCATACACCGAATACTACGAGTAAACCTGAAACAGCACCGATAATGATGGCACCGAAAGCATCTGTTACATCACATCCTGCAGTGATTGCTACCAAACCTGCAAGTGAAGCGTTCAGACACATTGAAACATCGGGCTTTTTGTATTTAATCCAGGTGAAGATCATACATACAACTGTTGCGATTGCGGGAGCAATTGTAGTTGTAAGGAAGATAGAACCTAACTGAGGAATGGTGGTTGCAGCTGCACCGTTGAATCCGTACCAGCCAAGCCAGAGGATAAATACACCGAGTGCGCCGATTGTGATGTTATGTCCGGGAAAAGCATTAACTTTAACAACTTTGCCTTTTTCGTCTTTTTTGAATTTACCGATTCTGGGTCCTAAGATCTTTGCACCGATCAATGCGGAAATACCACCAACCATGTGGATTGCGCATGAACCTGCAAAATCATGGAAACCTAAACCTGATAACCAGCCGCCGCCCCAGATCCAGTGAGCTTCGATGGGGTAGATACAAGCTGAGATAACTGCAGAGTATACACAGTAAGATAAGAATTTGGTTCTTTCAGCCATGGCACCCGAAACGATTGTTGCGGTTGTTGCACAGAAAACAAGGTTAAATACGAAAGATGAGAAATCGAAGTTAGCATAGGAAGTGAATAAATCAAATCCGGGTTTTCCGATAAAACCTACTAAATCTTCGCCCATCAGTAAACTAAAACCTATGGCGATAAATACTACGGTACCTATACAGAAGTCCATAAGGTTTTTCATTATAATGTTTCCAGTATTTTTGGCTCTTGTGAAGCCTGCTTCTACCATTGCAAATCCTGCCTGCATCCAGAAGACGAGAGCAGCACCGATTAAGAACCAGACACTGAATACTTCCTGGGAAGTTGCTTCTTTGACTAATGTCATCATGGTTTCATCCATTTCAAATCATCTCCTTTTTCGGGCCTGACCGGCCGAAGCCGGCCAAACCGTTTTTTTTTTATATTGATTTCGGAATTCAGATTACGAAGCAACCCCGGGGAAAAATTTTTGCTTTAATAATCTGATATTTATACTCCGAAGAGAAGATCGGCGTATGTAGGGAACGGCCAGTACTCTTTGGAGGTAAGTGTTTCAGCTTCGTCACATGAAACTCTTAATTTACCCATCTTGGGTATAATGTCATCACGAATCATTTCTGATTCAGCTATGATGTTTTCAGCTTTTGAAAGTTTAACAATTGCACTTGCGAGTTCTTCTGTATCGGCATAGATGGTGTCCGTTAAAGCGGACAGCTTCTTAACTACCGTTGACTCATATTCACATGCGATTGAGGAATCAAGAGTTCTCTTGATATTAGCCTTCTTTGCAACGTCGCCTGCATAAGCTTCGATTGCGGGAAGGATTTGTGTCTTAGCCATAACAACCATTGTGTTAGCTTCGATTGTTACGCTCTTGCAGTAGTTCTCAAGCATAATCTCGCATCTGGATTCGAGTTCTGCCTTTGAGAATACCTTGTGTGCCGTAAGCATTGTAACGTTCTTTTCATCAAGAAGATGAGGCATACAGTCGGGAGTTGTCTTGTAATTGGATAATCCTCTTACTTCTGTAGCTTCCTTTACCCATGCATCATCATATCCGTTACCGTTGAATATGATTCTCTTGTGATCTTTAATTGTTTCTTTGATAAGAGCATGAAGATCGTTTTCGAAATCGCCTGATCCTTCAAGCTTGTCTGCAAAAATCTTAAGTGATTCTGCAACTGCACTGTTAAGCATAATGTTTGCACATGCAATGCTGTTTGAAGATCCAAGGCTTCTGAATTCGAATTTATTACCTGTAAATGCGAAAGGTGAAGTACGGTTTCTATCCGTTGTATCCTTGCTGATGGGAGGAAGGATATCTACACCGAGCTGCATTTTCTGCTTGATCATATCTGTGTAAGGCTTGTCATTTTCGATGGCATCCAAAACTGCATTGAGTTCGTCGCCAAGGAACATTGAGATGATTGCAGGCGGTGCTTCGTTAGCGCCTAATCTGTGGTCGTTACCGGCTGTGGCAACGGCGAGTCTCAAAAGATCCTGATAATCATCAACAGCCTTGATTACTGCACAAAGGAATAAAAGGAACTGAGCATTTTCATAAGGTGTAGCTCCGGGTGACAAAAGGTTTTGTCCGTTGTTTGTGGAGATGGACCAGTTGTTATGCTTACCGCTTCCGTTAACTCCTGCGAAAGGTTTCTCATGAAGCAGACAGATGAGACCGTGCTTCTGAGCTACTTTCTGCATGATTTCCATTGTGAGCTGGTTATGGTCTGTAGCAATATTTGTTGTCTCGTAAATGGGTGCAAGTTCATGCTGTGAAGGAGCAACTTCGTTATGCTCTGTCTTGGCGAAGATACCGAGTTTCCAGAGTTCATCGTTAAGTTCTTCCATGTATGCAGCTACTCTGGGTTTGATAACACCGAAGTAGTGATCATCCATTTCCTGACCTTTGGGAGATTTGGAACCGAAGAGTGTTCTTCCTGTCATCTTAAGGTCGAGACGTTTGTCGTACATTTCTTTAGTAATAAGGAAATATTCCTGTTCGGGACCTACGGATGTACGTACGTTTTTAACCGTATCGTTTCCAAAGAGTTTGAGAATTCTCAAACATTGCTTATTCAGAGCTTCCATGGAACGAAGAAGAGGAGTCTTCTTATCAAGTGCATGTCCGCTGTATGAACAGAATGCTGTGGGAATACATAATGTTTTTCCTTT